>OGFF01001187.1_pt1 | contig 29576 bp, 19 predicted proteins | sample 1570751 | NCBI WGS metagenome assembly OGFF01 (sample SAMEA2581951, study PRJEB24529) | metagenome | biome: Human gut stool | place: China | collected 2011 | reverse complement strand
TGCTTACGCCTTCCTTAGAGATAAGGCGATACTCTGTCTTGTCCTCTCCAATCTGAAACATTGGAGCATACTTAAATTCTGGAGTTTTTGCCATAATGTTTTTTGTTATTTTAAACTGTTGAAATATTCAAGTCTAATTAATTCTCGTATTCTATTTCCTGGTCGAGGCTGTCGACGAAGTTGCGGAAGACCTCTTCCTCCACATCGCCCATGGCAAACTCTTTCTCAGCATCCTTCCGGATTTCTGCTATCCATGAGCGGCGTGCCTTGATATAATCTTCGTGTATGCGGTTGGCATCTTCAAGTGTGATTTCTCCGATGCCGTAGTAATCGCAGATTATCTGGTAGGTCCATGCCCACTGGTAGTCGCGATAGTTGGCATTGATTTCTTCAAATCGATCGAGCAGCTGTTCTATATTTCCGATGGTTCCTTCCTTCACATCCCTAACGATGCGCTCCTCTTCAGAAACCGGGAGCAAGAGTCCCGAAAGATCATCCCAATCGCCCACGCCGACATGGCTGGCAGGAGGGGTGATGGCTGGGTCGCGCTTCAGTACACGCTTCAATACGGCACCCATGTAGATGCGGAGGGCGATATCATAATATTTGATGCCCTTGTGGAGCGATGAAGCCGGTATGATATATTCGTGATAGAGATACTGCGAAACGTTATCGCCCGTAACCTCGCGCAGGTTTTCAAGAATCTTCTTACCCTTCAGAATCTCGCCAACAGAATAAGGTGAAAGCCAGTCGAAGTTAACGATGCTCTTGCGGTTCTCCATAGCACGGAGATCACGCTTAGGCCATTTCTTGATATCGCGGTACAGACCTACGGTAGTGATGTTTCTGCCTGGGATGAGGAACATCTTGTCGCCATCTGCAATGAGGTAGGCGAAAGGCAGGTTGCGGGTGTTAGGGTGGTGCATCAGCTTGCCGAAGCATACTGAGAAGGAACCCAGAGTGGCTGGCATCAGGAGATAAGCACCGCTGGCAGTCTTGGAACCGCGCTCCAGAATACCCCAGTGCATAGGTCCCATCTTGTAGGCATGGTTGGAGAAGTTGGTAGCAGAACCGGCGTTATAGAAGGAGAACATGCCTCCGATAAGCAGACTGCTCTTATGATGAGAAGCGGTGAAAGGACCGCAGAAGGCAGCACAAGCCTCGCCATTGCTCATATAGGAGTTGGCGAAGAATACGGAGGCTGATGCGGTAAAGCCGTTAGACAGCTGGCAGGCTTCGCCTACGAAGCAATCCTGTATCTTCACGCTGTTGATAACGCTGGCGCCTTCAGCGATGATGCTGTTTTCCGTAATAACGCCTGTGCCGATATACACGTTGCCATGAGCAGAGCCCAATAGCGTACAGTCGCTCAGACGGGAAGCACCATTCACTTCGCAATAATCATTGATAACGCAGTTGGTAATCTCCTTGGTATTGATAATCTTCACATTGTTGCCAATCTGTCCTCTTTCTGGCATCTTGTTGTCGATGTCGGTCTTGATGAGCTGGCGAATCTTCTCCTTCATTTCCTTGTCAGGGAAATGCTTCACCATAAAGGCTGCGAGCTGGCTGTTCAGATCGCTGAAGAGGATTACGTTGCCTTCTCCCACCTCGTTGAGTACGCTCACAAGATTTCCTTCGCCGTAAGTAGCTCCCTCGGTAGTTTCCAGGGTCGATATGTTTGAGATGTAGCAATCATCGCCAATGGTATAGTTATTGATGAAATTGCCTACGTTTTCTATCAGACAGTCGTCGCCTATGGTTACATTGCGCAAGGTGGCGTTGTTGATGCCCGAATGCTTTACGAAGCCCTGGCTCACCTCCACGTTCTTGTTGAAGGATCCGATGTTTACTTCGCCATAGAGCATCACGCGGTGCATGAAGTTGGCCTTGAAATCTTCTGATACATTGACTGAGGTCCAGTCTTCGGCCCAGCAGTCGTTATGTTTAAGCACCTCGATTTCCTCGGTGGTTAAAGGTCTGTAATCATTCATAACTTACTTGTTGTTGATATTGATGTTCTTACTCATAATCCTGGTACAGGAAATCGTTGTATGGATACTTCTGTACGTGCAACTCTCTTACTTTCTTGTAGAGTACCTCGCGGAATTCATCGATGTTCTCCTTGTTCTTGGCTGAGATGAAGAGGCAGTCCTCATTGAGTTTTGCCATCCAGGTCTTCTTCAGGTCTTCCAACGGAATGTTCTCTTTCTCCATCGGTGTGAGGTCGTCTTCCTCTTTTTCTATCCAAGAGTAGTTGTCTATCTTGTTGAAGATAATCATCGATGGCTTGTCGGCGCAATCCAGTTCCTTGAGTGTATTCTCTACTACCTGAATCTGCTCTTCGAAGTCGGGATGTGAGATGTCTACTACGTGCAGAAGAAGGTCGGCCTCGCGTGTCTCGTCAAGGGTACTCTTGAAGGAGTCAACCAGGTCGGTTGGTAATTTGCGGATGAATCCTACGGTATCGGCAAGGAGAAACGGCAGGTTGTCTACCACTACCTTGCGTACGGTGGTGTCGAGGGTAGCAAAGAGTTTGTTCTCGGCAAACACCTCGCTCTTGCTGAGCAGATTCATGATGGTAGATTTACCAACGTTGGTATAGCCCACCAGTGCCACGCGCACCATTCTACCTCTGTTCTTTCGCTGTGTAGTCTTCTGCTTGTCGATTTCTGCCAGTCGTTCTTTGAGGAGACTCATTCTGCCGAGGATGATACGTCGGTCCATCTCGAGCTGGGTCTCGCCCGGTCCACGCAGACCAACAGAACCCTTGCCGCCACCAGATCCAGAACCACCACCCTGGCGTTCCAGGTGAGTCCAGAGTCTTTGCAGACGAGGGAGCATATAACGGTATTGCGCCAACTCCACCTGGGTTTTAGCCGCAGCGGTTTGCGCACGCATGGCGAAGATATCGAGGATGAGAGAGGTGCGGTCCAGGATTTTCACCTGCAGTTCCTGTTCGATGTTACGGATCTGTTTGGCAGAAAGTTCATCATCGAAGATAACCATACCTACTTCTCTGTCTTCCTCCTCTTCGTTTTTGATATATTCTTTGATTTCTTCGAGTTTACCCTTACCCACATAGGTGGTCTGGTTAGGAGAAACCACCTTCTGCGTGAATCGCTTTACGGTGACAGCCCCCGCAGTATCGGCAAGAAATTCCAACTCGTCGAGATATTCTTTTGTCTTGGCTTCATCCTGCGTCTTGGTAATCAGACCCACGAGTACAGCGGTTTCCGCCTTGACTTCTGATATTACAAATTCTTTCATCTATTTTCTTTATATATATAATAATGTGAAAAGATAGTGCAAAGATAGTGTAAAATACAGAGAAAACAAAATATAGCATCAATATTTTAACTTTTTTATTAATGTGGCAGAAAATATTCAAAAGACACAAAATGCACAGCTGTATTTTAGCCACAACAGCGCACAAATGGTCTTTTTGGTGCGCAAAAATTGTAAACGTTTACGTTGTTTTTTGCATAAAAAATCGAGAAAGATTTGATTTATATCAATATTTGTCTTAATTTTGCATCCAGAAAAAGAAATTGATTTTCAAAAACGAATAAATCATAACTACATAAAAAACACAAACTGCTGAAACATTCAAAAACTTCAAAAGCCTCGACGTGATGTCGGGGCTTTTTGTTTTCTTCTAATTCAGGAGCTTCTCCTCCCATTTATTTTTCCCGTTTTTGTATCTTTTTCGTTAGTTTTTACGAAAAAGAATGCTTTTTGAACAAAAAGTACACCCCTTTCTCACTGGAATAGCTTATCTTTGCAGATGATTTTTGTTGTACGCTACAGTAACAGAAGCTGGAACGTTGGCTGTACTGCGTTACATCACAGAGAAGATAATAATTTCAACCTAACAATAAAATGAAAATGAAGCAAAAATTTTGTATTACTGGTATTTTGTTGCTCGGCGCGGTTTGTGTGCAAGCCAACAATTATGAAGTAACATCACCTGATGGCAGATTGGCGGTCAAGGTGGAATGTGTAGATGGAAAGGCTTTCTATTCGGTTGAGTTGAATGGCAAGCAGATGCTTAAACCTTCTGCCTTGGGACTGGTAGCCAACTATGGCGACTTTTCCCGGCATCTTACCATGGGTGCGATGAAAGGAACAGAAAAGCATCTTTCTTACGACATGACCCGTATCAAGAAAAGCCACATCGAAAAGGATGTTTATGAGGCTACCATCGGATTCCTCAATGCCAAGAAGGATTCCATGACCCTGCATCTCCATGTAAGCAACAACGATGTTGCCTACAAATATGAGATGATTCGTCCGAAGAAGAATAACCCTAAGTCGGTTATTATATATAATGAGGTGAGCGGTTTCAATTTCCCTGAGCAGACCACCACTTTCCTCTGTCCTCAAATCGGTCCGATGACAGGTTGGGAACGAACCAAACCATCTTATGAAGAAGAATATACACCAGATGCTCCGATGGCAAAGAAGTCGCAGTTTGGTGTTGGCTATACTTTCCCTTGTCTCTTCAAGGTAGGTAATGATGGCTGGGCATTGGTGAGCGAAACAGGTGTTTCCAGTGCATATCCAGCCAGCAGACTTTCTGATTATGATGCAGCGAAGGGGTATACTGTAGCTTTCCCTCAGAAGGGTGAAAACAACGGATTCGGTTCTGAATTTGCCGGTATTGCTTTGCCAGGCGAAACACCATGGCGCACTATTACCGTAGGCACAACTTTGGCTCCAATTGTTGAAACTACCATTCCTTATGATGTGGTAGAACCTCTGTATGAGCCAACTCAGCCGTATAAGCCTTCACGCTATACCTGGAGCTGGCTGATCTGGCAGGATGAAAGTATCAACTATAATGACCAGGTGAAGATGATAGATGTTGCTGCGGCTCAGGGCTATGAGGCTATCCTCGTAGACAACTGGTGGGACCAGCGCATCGGTCGTGACAAGATTGAGAAATTGGCTCAGTATGCCAAGAGCAAGCAGGTAAGTCTGATGCTCTGGTATAATTCGAATGGTTTCGAGAATGATGCACCACAGACTCCACGTCAGATTATGAACAATTCCATCGCCCGCAAGAAGGAGATGGCTTGGATGAAGAAGATAGGTGTAGTGGGAATCAAAGTTGACTTCTTCGGTGGTGACAAACAGGAGACGATGAAACTCTATGAAGATATTCTGAGTGATGCCAACGATTATGGTCTGGAGGTAATCTTCCATGGTTGTACCATGCCTAGAGGTTGGGAGCGCATGTATCCTAACTATGTTTCCAGCGAGGCAGCGCTGGCTTCAGAGAATGTATATTTCATGGATTATCATGCCAAGAAGGAGGCTTTCGAGATGACGATGCATCCTTTCTCGAGAAATGCCGTAGCCAGCTTCGACTGGGGTGGTGTGATGATGAACAAATATCTTTCAAGAGATAACAAGAGCCGCCATCAGCGCTATACAAGTGATATATTTGAAATGGCTACCGCCATCACCAATCAGAGCAGCGTAAACTGTGTTTGTCTCTATCCTAACAATCTGCAGGATGTTCCTCAATGGGAATTAGACTGGTTGAAGGGTTTGCCGACAGCATGGGACGATGTGAAGTTTATCGCAGGTTATCCTACCCGGTATGCGGTTATAGCCCGTAAGGCGTCTCAAGAGAACGGCTCTGGTGCAGCAGTCAATAACGGAAAATGGATTGTTGGTGGTTTGAATGCTACAGACAAGCCGCTCACTCTGACCCTCAACCTGCCTATGTTCGCTGGTAAGACTGTGGAATATCTTACCGACCAGCCAAAGAAACAGGGCGAGAAGTTCTACACTTCAGTAAAGAAGACCTTGAAGGTAGGCAAGAATGGTAAGGCAAAGGTTGTGATTCAGCCAAATGGCGGTATTATCATCAATTAGAAAGCTGTTCATCTGCCAGTAATGAATCCGCAGAAACAACACATAATAAATAAAAAGGGGTGATTACAAGATCATCCCTTTTTTCGTCTTAAAACAAAATTAAAAACTAAACGAATAACAATAATGATGACAGCAAACTACAGCAGAAAGTGGATGATGGCAGGTCTTCTTGCTTTTTCGGCCTTTACCTCCCCAGTCATGGCACAGCACAATGGACTGGTAGATATGAGCCACAGCAAAGAAGCCAGAATGGTAAATATGCCTTTGGGAAGTACCCGTTGGACAGGTGGTTTTTGGGGTGACCGATTCAAGGTCTTTTCAGAAACCTCACTTTGGGATATGTGGAAAACCTGGGATACCCCCGAGGTGTCGCACGGTTTCCGTAATTTCGAGATTGCGGCGGGCGATGCTGAAGGCGAACATTGGGGACCACCTTTTCATGATGGTGATATGTATAAATGGCTTGAGGCATGTGCTTCAGTTTATGCAGTAACTCATGATCTGAAACTGGATGCTCTGATGGATCGCTTTATTGCCGAAGTGGTTAAGGCGCAGCGTGCCGATGGTTATATCCATACCCCTGTGGTGATAGATGAGCGCCATAAGGGCATTGATACGCATGCTCTCAAAGACCGGAAGGATGAAGCCGAAATAGGTATCACCGTAGGCGGAAAAGATGAGAAAGGAGCCTTTGCCAGCCGTCTCAACTTCGAAACCTATAATCTGGGACATCTGATGACTGCCGGTATCGTACATTGGCGTGCCACAGGTAAGAAGACACTCTTCAACTGTGCACTCAAGGCTGCCGATTTTCTCTATAATTTTCTGAAGAACCAGCGCGATGAGTTGGCGCGCAATGCAATCTGTCCTTCTCATTATATGGCAGCTTCAGAGATGTACCGTGCTACCGGCGACAAGCGTTATCTGGAACTGGCAGAGGGGTTGATAGCCATTCGTGATGAAGTGAAGAATGGTGAAGATCACAATCAGGATCGCCATCCTTTCCGTGAGCAATATGAGGCGATGGGGCATGCGGTGAGAGCCAACTATCTCTATGCGGGTGTAGCTGATCTCTATGCCGAAACAGGCGAGAAACAACTCATGAAGAATCTGTCAAGTATCTGGGATGATATCACCTATCGCAAGATTTATATCACAGGTGGATGCGGTGCCCTCTATGATGGTGTGTCACCTGATGGAACCACTTACGATCAGCCAAGCATTCAGCAGATTCACCAGGCATACGGCAGAGCATATCAGTTGCCAAACGAGACTTCTCATAATGAAACCTGTGCGCAGATTGGTAATATCTTCTTATCTTGGCGTATGCTCGAAACCACAGCTGATGCCCGCTATATGGATATGGTGGAAAACGAACTTCTGAATGGAGTCTTGCCGGGCATTTCGCTCGATGGTACCCGATATTTCTATACTCAGGCTCTGCGCCGTACGGGCGATTTCCCTTATGTGATGCGCTGGCCGAAAACCCGCCAGAAGTATATCAGTTGCTTCTGCTGTCCACCTAACACCCTTCGTGCACTTTGCGAAGCGCAGGAGTATGCTTATGCCGTGAAAGGTGATACTTTGTGGGTGAACATGTATGGTGATAATCATCTGAAAACAAAGGATGTTGATATAGAGATGACTTCTGGCTATCCTTATGATGGCAAGGTTTCCATTCGCATCAACAAAGCTAAGAATATCAGAACCTTGATGCTCCGCGTGCCGGGAGAGGGTAGATATGAGGCGATTTCTGCTACTGATTCAAAAGGCAGACAGACTGGTTGGAAGAAGGGAACCCTCGTAGAGCGAACATTTGATATGAAACCTCGTCTGGTGGAGGCTAACCCTTTGGTTGAAGAGAATAAGAACCAGATAGCCGTGATGCGCGGACCTATTGTCTATTGTTTGGAAAATGTGGATATCGATGCTTCTTCTGTTCCTGCTTCCTGCAAAGATAAGTATGGTAGGGTAAGCGTGAATGATATCGTGATTCCTGCTGATATCCAATGGACTGAAGTAAAGAAGACAATCGATGGTCACGAGTTTGTTGCGCTCCAAGGTGAGGCGCTGCTTGCTGAAAAGGGAACAGCAGCATCCTGGCAGAAGAACCAGCTTTACCGTACACTTGCTCCTGCCCGTAAAAAGGTAAATGTTACGCTCATTCCTTATTATGCCTGGGATAATCGGGGTAGTGATGTGGAAATGTCGGTTTGGCTTTCAGTTAGAAAATAATTATTTTTTAGTTATGAAATTAAGAAGAATCCTATTGCTGGGAATGCTGGGCTTCTGCCTCGCTCTCTCTGCTGAAAATAAGAAGATAGGCTATGTTCAGGTATCACCCGATTCTTCTCTCGCTGATGCGGTTCGCAAGGCTCGCGAGATGAGAAGATTGGGACAGGCTGATTCGGTAGTAGTTAAAATGCAGGCAGGTCAATACCGACTCTATGAACCTCTGGTGCTCCGTCCGGAAGACTGTTATCTCTGTTTTGAGGGAACGCCTTCGCAGGAGCATTCGGCACGTACGGTGCTTACAGGAGCCGTATCGGTTAGCGGATGGAAGAAACAGGGCAGATATTGGGTGGCTGATGTGCCTGATTTCAATGGACGTCCTATGGATTTCCGTCATCTCTGGGTGAATCATTCGCGGGCTGATAGGGCGCGTAGCGTGAGTGATTTTAATCAGATGCCGCGCATCAGATGGGTAGACAAGAAGAAACGCGTCATCTGGGTTCCGGCTTCTGCTGTTCGTCAGCTTCTGACGGGGGCTAAGGATAAGGCGGGTAACAGTATCATCCGACCGGATGCAAGATATGCAGAGATGACGCTGCATCAGATGTGGGAGGTAAGCTATCTGCGCATCAGAAACATCCGTATTCAGGGCGATTCTGCTGCCGTATCTTTCCACGATCCCGAGGCTAAGATTCAGTTTGAACGTCCTTGGCCTTCACCTATGTATAATTGTGAGCACAATTCACCTTTCTTTATCTCGAATGCGCTGCCTCTTCTGGATAAACCGGGCGAATGGTATCATGATATCCGTACGCATAAACTGTATTATATGCCTAGGAAAGGGGAACGTATGGATGTTGCGGCGCCGGCTTTGGAAACGCTGGTGAAATTTGAGGGTACCAGAGAAAAAATGGTGGATGCTGTTACTTTCAGAAATGTGAATTTTGAAGTTACAACATGGAACCGGCCTTCTTACAAGGGACATGTGCCTTTGCAGGCGGGAATGTTCATTACCGAAGGTTACAAACTGCGCCCTAGTATCGACCGTGTGAACAACCATAAACTGGATAACCAGGATTGGCTTGGCAGACCCGCTGCTGCTGTTGAATTGCGCTATGCAAGCAGAGCGGTTTTCGATTCATGCTCTTTTGGACATCTGGGTGGCGATGGCCTCGATTTTGTTGAGGGGTGCCAGGATGGAGCGGTACTTAACAGTACCTTCGAAGATATAGCGATGAATGGATTGGTATGTGGCAGCTTTTCGCCTGCCGGTCTGGAGACGCATCTGCCTTATCGTCCGCAGGATTTGCGTGAGGTGTGCAGCGGACTGCATGTCAGAAACTGCGAGTTCTCTGATGTTACAAACGAGGAGTGGGGTACCTGTGCCATGGCTTTGGGTTACGTTAGCCGCATGAACATCGAACATAATTATATTCATGATGTCAGTTATTCGGCTATCAGTATGGGATGGGGTTGGAACCGCGATTGGGTTGTGATGCATGATAATCGCATTCATGCCAATCTTATCGAGCGCTATGCTGCCCATATGTACGATTGCGCTGGTATCTACACGCTTGGCAACCAGCCAAACACGGTTATTTCAGAGAATGTGGTGCGGGATATCTTCCATCCTTCCTACGTACACGATCCTCATCATTATTTCTATCTCTATACTGATGAGGGCTCTTCTAATATTCTCCTGAAAGATAACTGGACGCCAGAAGAGAAATTCCTGAAAAACGCCTGCGGTCCTAATAATGTCTGGCAGAATAATGGTCCGCAGGTGGCTGATGAAATTGTGAAGAAGGCAGGAAAGATATAGAACTGATCTATTGTTAGTGGTTCAAGAACGGGCTGAAGGCCCAAAACTCCAGAAACAGCACGCTTTGAAAGGGCATGTGGGGCAATCTTGCGAAAGTTCAGTAAAGTTTAAGTTCAAGGTTCAAAGTAAAAAGCTTATGAAATTTATCGGAATATGGATGGTCAGTATGATACTGCCATCTGGATTACATGCAGCCACATGGCTGAAGAATCTGAAAGTGGAATACCGGAATACTCCACTGGCAGTAGGTGTCATGCATCCTCGGTTTGCCTGGCAGATGGAGGTTGATGACAAAAGTAGAGGAAATCAGCAGAGTGCTTACCGGATATCTGTTATTGATGAAACGGGTAAGGAAGTCTGGAATACAGGTAAGGTGAAGAGTACCGAATCGTTAGGCATACAGTATGCTGGCGAATCGCTTCGCCCTTCTGCACGCTACCAATGGTATCTTACAGTCTGGAATCAGAAAAACGAAGAACTGCAGGCTTCTTCTGCTTTTGAAACAGCCTTGGTGCTGGGTACAGACTATAACCATCCTGTCGCGACAGCCGGAAATGGAACATATCTGGCTTGGGAAGGTGCTAAATGGATAGGAAGAGGCAATGCTCCCGTGATGTTCTATGCCCCTTATTTTCCAACCTTCCGACTTCATTACGAACTGCAACTCGATAAGAAGTCGAAATCGACGGCAGCTTCCTTCATCTTCGGTGCCAACGACCCCCGACTGATGGATCGCAATAAAAATCTCTTAGGGGTATCCAATGCGAAGGATTCTTCTTATATCCGCGTAGAACTTGATATTGCGCCTCTCAGAAAGTCGAAGCCTGCCCGTATCAATTTCTATCGTCGGGGCTACAAGGTTGGCGAGACGGATGCCGCACCTTTGTTTTCCTACGATATTCCTGCTGCGGTTATCAACAGGCAGAACCAGTATGCTGCCCATCAGATAGATATCTCGATGGATACCGGTGCTGCTACTCTCTTCCTGGATGGAAAGGAAATTGTTGGTGAAAAGGTAGAAATCGATACAGATGGCAAACGGCATTCCGTAGGAAGTCTGATTCTGAATCCTACCGGAGAACAGGGTAATAACTATATTGCCTATCCGATGCTTGCCGATTGGGGATATTACGTGGCTAAAGGTCAGAAGGCTACTTTCAGCCATGTTGAGGTTAGAAACTTTAAGTCGCCTCAGAATGTGGTAGCTGCTCCTTTACAGCAACTCTCTGCCAACCAGCTCTCTGTAGATGGAAAGAAAGAGGGCGCGCTTGGCATCTTTGCCTTTAAGGAGAATACTGCACCTATGCTTCGTACAGAGTTTGCTACCTCCGGCAAAAAAGTCAGAAAAGCCCGTCTTTATGCTACAGCACGCGGAATCTACGACATCTATATAGATGGTAAGGCAGTAAGTAAAGCTTACTTCAACCCTGGTACTACAGAGTATAACCATACTCATACTTATCAGACCTTTGATGTAACTTCTTTGCTTCAGCAGTCGGGTGAGCATGCTATCGGAGCCGTCCTGTCTGAAGGATGGTGGAGTGGTGGTGCCACCTATGTAACTGGAAATTGGAATTTCTATGGCGACAGGCAGTCGATAATGGCAAAGTTGCAGATTACCTACGAGGATGGTTCGCAGCAAACCATCGTTACCGATCCTGCTACCTGGAAAAGCTATGATGATGGAGCAGTAAGATATGGCAGTTTCTTTATGGGTGAGGTGTATGATGCACGCAAGGAACAAGACTGCAAAGGATGGGCGATGCCTCATTTTGATGACAGAAATTGGCAACCTGCGGTAGAAGTGAAGGAATCTGATTTCAAAACTTCTGAGGATTTCCAACTTCTTCCGGATATGGCAGAGGCAATCATGCCTGTTGATACCCTGACGGCTCTCAATTGTGTAGAACCGCGCAAGGGTGTTTATGTCTATGATCTCGGACAGAATATGGCGGGTGTTCCGCTGGTACATTTCTCGGGCTTGAAACCTGGCATAGAGGTAAAGATCCGTACAGCCGAAATTAAATATCCTGATTTGCCAGCCTATCAGGAGCATGTAGGCATGATTATGACCGAGAATCTGCGTGTGGCAACTTCGCAAGATGTTTATATAGCCAGGGGAGGTGAAGAGACATTCTCGCCAAGATATACCCTTCATGGTTTCAGATATCTCGAGATTACGGGTGTTGATGCTCCGGTAGCGCCCGACCAGGTAAAGGCGATAGTAGTGAGTTCGATGAATGAGCAGGCTTCGCAATATTCTACCTCCCGTTCTGATATCAACCGTTTGTGGCTCAATTCGGTATGGTCTACGCGTTCTAATTTCATGTCTGTTCCTACCGATTGTCCCCAGCGTAATGAACGTTTGGGCTGGATGGGTGATATTTCCGTATTCGGACGTTCTGCTACATATATTACCGATGCTTCCCAGTTCTTGCGCCGCTATCTTATCTCGGTCCGTGATTTGCAGAGCGCTAAGGGGCAATATCCTGATGTGGCTCCAACCAATTGCGGTTTCGGTGGCTTGTTATGGGGGAGTGCCGGTGTAACCTTGCCTTGGGAACTCTACCAGCAATATGGCGATAAGGCTATGCTGGCTGAACATTACGCATCGATGAAGCGCTATATCCAGTTTGTGCTGGGTGAGTATGTGGATAAGAAAACAGGACTTATCGTACAGCATCATCAGTGGGGCGATTTGGGCGATTGGCTCAGTCCGTCTTATGAAAAAGATGATAAGTCGCTCGTATGGGAATGTTATTTCATATTCGATCTGGATATTCTTTCTCAGATGGCACAGGCATTGGGCAAGACTGAGGATGCGGCGTGGCTGACCAGGTTGGCAAACGAGCGCAGGGCATTCTTCAGAAAAACATTCGTGGATGAGGCTACAGGTAAGACCATCTGTTCGTGGTATGATGCTGAGCGCAAGGGTCAGTTGGTTGATACCCAGACATCTTATGCTCTTCCTCTGGCATTCCGTGTGGTAGATGGTGACTTGCGTAAGAAGATGGCGGCTCATCTCGCTGCAGCCATCAAGACTCCGATGGCCGGTTATCCAGCTTATTCGCTCCTGACGGGCTTTATCGGTACCGCTTGGATCAGTAAGGCACTTTCGGATAATGGTATGTCCGAGGAGGCTTACCGTTTGCTGCAGTATGAGGGTTATCCTTCCTGGCTTTATCCTGTAAAGAATGGAGCCACGACGATTTGGGAGCGTTTGAACTCTTATACGGTAAAGGATGGATTTGGTGAGAACAACAGTATGAATTCGTTCAATCACTATTCTTTTGGAGCCGTAGCATCGTGGATGTACAATTACTCTCTCGGTATCTGCCGTGATGAGAAATCGCCTGGTTTCAAGCATTTCATCCTGAAGCCGGAGGTTGACCCTACGCGTGGCATTACTCATGCTGAGGGTTATTACGATTCAATGTATGGCAGAATCAGCAGCCGTTGGCAATATACTGATTCTGGTATCCGTTATGAGTTTACGGTTCCGGCTAATACGACAGCCTCTCTCTACTTGCCTGCCCCTGCCGTCTCTTTCATTTCAGAGAATGGTAAGCCGTTGAAAAAGGCATCGGGAGTCAGATACGTAAGTGCTGATAAGGAACTCCATCATTTGGAGCTCGCCTCTGGATCTTATCAGTTTGATATAAAACAGAAATAACTTACTAAAGTTCTGTAAAATAAAAAATGAGGGTGTGTCATAACGTTATGACACACCCTCTTATCTTTATGATTTAAAACCTGTTTCCTGCGGATAGATTATCTGCTGGAATTATTGGTTTTTGAAGACCAATCCATCTGCATCTGTATGATCGATGGTGATTGGCTTCTCTCTGCTAACCTCTTCTGCAAGAATCTTCTTACTCAAGTCGTTTAATACATAATCCTGGATAGCGCGCTTTACAGGACGGGCACCAAACTCAGGATCGTATCCAACCTTTGCCAGATACTGGATAGCTGCAGGAGTCCAGCAAAGTTCAAAGCCCTGAGGCTCCAACATTTTCTTTACTCGCTTCATCTGAAGTTCTACAACCTCAGCAATCTGCTCCTGGGTCAATGGCTTGAAGGTGATGATGTCGTCAATACGGTTCAGGAACTCAGGACGGAAGGTCTTGCGCAACATCTCACGGCTTGCGTTGGAAGTCATGATGATGATGGTGTTCTTGAAGTTAACTACACGACCCTTGTTGTCGGTCAATCGACCATCGTCCAATACCTGCAACAGAGTATTGAATACATCAGGATGCGCCTTTTCAATCTCATCGAAGAGAACCACACTGTATGGTTTGCGGCGTACAGCCTCGGTCAACTGACCACCTTCATCGTAGCCTACATACCCTGGAGGCGCACCGATCAAACGGGTTACGCTAAACTTCTCCTGATATTCACTCATATCAATTCGGGTCATCATCGACTCGTCATTGAACAGATACTCAGCCAAAGCCTTGGCAAGTTCCGTCTTACCTACACCGGTAGTACCGAGGAAGATGAAGCTGGCAATAGGACGCTTAGGATCCTGCAATCCGGCACGGCTGCGGCGAACGGCATCACTTACAGCGGTGATAGCCTCGTCCTGTCCGATGACTCTCTTGTGGAGTTCTTCCTCCAGATGGAGCAGTTTCTCACGCTCACTCTGCATCATACGGCTTACTGGTATTCCGGTCCAGCGGCTTACAACCTCAGCGATATCATCAGCAGTAACTTCCTCTCTTACCATCGCTGCGCCACCCTGTGTACTCTTCAGCTGCTCCTGAATCTTCTTGATGTCATCCTCGAGCGCCTTCAGTTTAGAATAGCGTATTTCAGCCACACGCTCGTAATTGCCTTCGCGCTCCATGCGTTCAGCCTCAAACTTCAGGTTTTCTATCTCCTGCTTATCCTGCTGAATCTTGTTGACGAGTGCTTTTTCGCCTTCCCATTTAGCACGGAAGTCATGTTCCTGATCCTTCAATTCAGCAATTTCCTTATCCAACTGCTGAATCTTAGGTTGGTCATTCTCGCGCTTGATAGCCTCACGCTCAATCTCCAACTGCTTCAAGTGGCGGGTAATCTCATCCAGTTCTTCTGGTACAGAGTCACGCTCCATTCTCAGTTTTGCTGCTGCCTCATCCATCAGGTCGATAGCCTTATCTGGGAGGAAACGGTCGGAAATGTAACGCTCAGAGAGTTTTACGGCTGCAATGCATGCATCATCCTGAATACGTACCTTATGATGGTTCTCGTAGCGCTCCTTGATACCACGGAGTATGCTGATAGCATCTACCTCGTCAGGTTCATTAACCATGACGGTCTGGAAACGGCGCTCCAGAGCCTTATCCTTCTCGAAGTACTTCTGATACTCGTTGAGGGTAGTAGCACCGATGGCTCTCAGTTCACCACGAGCCAACGCAGGTTTCAGAATGTTGGCTGCATCCATGGCACCTTCGCCTCCACCAGCACCTACCAGGGTATGAATCTCATCAATAAAGAGGATAATCTGGCCGTTGGCGTTGGTTACCTCTTTGATGACGCTCTTCAGGCGCTCCTCAAATTCTCCCTTGTATTTAGCACCGGCTACCAGCGCACCCATATCGAGAGAATAGAGCTGCTTGTTCTTCAGGTTCTCTGGTACATCGCCACGTACGATACGCTCGGCAAGACCTTCTACGATGGCAGTCTTACCTGTACCAGGCTCACCTATCAGAATAGGGTTGTTCTTGGTTCTTCGTGACAGAATCTGGAGCACTCTTCTTATTTCCTCATCACGTCCGATAACTGGGTCCAGCTTGCCACTTCTTGCCTGTTCTACAAGGTTTTTCGCATATTTCTCCAAGCTCTGATAATTGTCATCAGCGCTTTGTGATTTTACGTTCTGTCCCTGTCTCAGTGCCTGAATGGCAGCGAGCATATCTTTAGCATTTGCACCAGCATCCTTCAGAATACGTGCAGCAGTAGAGTTGCCCTGAACGATAGCCAACAGGATAGGCTCTACGCTAACGAACTCGTCGCCCATTTTCTTGGCGGTATCTTCGGCATTCATCAGTATCTGGTTACTCTCGTTGCTGAGGTACGGCTGACCGCCACCCTGCACACGAGGCAGATGTTGCATCTCCTGACGCAAGAGCATGGCGATTTGCTGTCCGTTCATGCCCAACTTCTGGAAGATGTAGTTGGTCACATCGGTAGCCTTTTCAAGGATACCGCTAAGCAGATGCACCGGTTCGATGGTTTGCTGACCATTTCGCTGCGCAATGTTTACGGCTTCCTGTACCGCCTCCTGCGCCTTGATTGTAAATTTGTCGAATGTCATATTTATATCTCCTTTCTAATATTATATATTCATATTTCTGTTATTTGGATTAGCGCCGGAATCTCCTCTTCGGAAACCTCCCGGTGCGTTCCTCCCATCCTTTAGCGAAACTTATGCCTATTCGTTGAAAATCAGTGGTTTACTGACAATTTGTCTTGTTTTGGGTAGATAAAAGATAGAAATAAGAGATGTTTCCGGACAGAATGACAGAAGAAGGCGGTTTTAGTACGGGCTTACTGAACTTTCGCATGTCAGGAAGTTAAAGGAGTTAAGGGAATTAAGGCATATGTCTTGCTGCTTAAAAACTACGCCAAAAAGACTATTGTCTTAACTCCTCAGCGACCGTAGGGAGCGATAACTTCTTTAACTCCTTTAACTCCTGAACTTGCGAAACTTGAGTTGCTTATTTCTTGATTTCTCTCAATTATCTTTTAAATATCCTTTAAATAATGCTATTTTATGAGGGGAAATGTTGTGTAATCAAAATAATCTTCGTACCTTTGCACCATCATAAATTATAATTTATAAGTTCAATGGCTGAAACAAAGAAAATCAAGACAGCATTGGTGTCTGTCTTCCACAAGGATGGCTTGGACGAATTGCTCGCCAAGTTGAATGAAGAGGGTGTAAAGTTCCTAAGTACTGGTGGTACCCAGAAGTTTATCGAATCTTTGGGTTATGAATGCGAGAAAGTTGAGGAGGTCACTACCTATCCATCTATCTTGGGTGGTCGCGTAAAGACACTTCATCCTAAAATATTTGGAGGTATCTTGGCTCGCCGTGACAACGAGGGTGACCAGGAGCAGATGAAGGAATACGAAATCCCTTCTATCGATCTCGTCATCGTAGACTTGTATCCTTTTGAGCAGACTGTAGCTAGCGGTGCTAGCGATGCTGATATCATCGAGAAAATCGATATTGGCGGTATCTCTTTGATTCGTGCAGGTGCCAAAAACTTCAAGGACGTGGTTATCGTTCCTAGCAAGGCTGAATACAGCGTATTGCTCGATATCTTGAAGAAGAAGGGTGCTGAGACTGATATCGAAGACCGCAAGATGTTTGCAGAGCGTGCATTCGGTGTAAGTTCTCACTACGATACTGCAATCCATGCATGGTTTGCTAAGTAAACTCTCTGAAAAATAAAGTAGTTAAGGAGTTAAGAAGTGGAAGAAGTAAGGACAAGTGTCTGTGGGGGAATTCAATCCCCGGTATATGAACAGACTGTTGCCGTGGCTTCTATGCTCCTTTAACTCCTTAACTTCTTAAATAAAAAAGTAAATTTTAAGCTTAAAATAATTTAGAAATAAAATGGGATTTTTTTCATTTATTCAGGAAATCGCAATGGACTTGGGTACAGCCAATACCATCATTATCAGTGATGATAAGATTGTAGTGGATGAACCTTCTGTTGTAGCCCTTGACCGCCGTACCGACAAGATGATTGCTGTGGGCGAGAAGGCTAAGATGATGTACGAGAAGACTCATGATAATATCCGTACTATCCGACCATTGCGTGATGGCGTGATTGCCGACTTTACTGCCTGTGAGCAGATGATGCGTGGATTGATTAAGATGGTTCATACAGGTAGCCGTCTCTTCTCTCCTTCACTCCGTATGGTTATCGGTGTACCTTCTGGTTCTACCGAGGTTGAACTTCGTGCAGTGCGCGACTCTGCCGAGCATGCAGACGGACGTGATGTATATTTGATTTTTGAGCCAATGGCTGCCGCTATCGGTATCGGTATCGATGTTGAGGCTCCAGAGGGTAATATGATTGTTGATATAGGTGGTGGTTCTACCGAAATCGCTGTCATCTCATTGGGTGGTATCGTATCGAACAACTCAATCCGTACAGCAGGTGACGACCTTACTGCCGATATTCAGGAATATATGAGCCGTCAGCACAACGTGAAGGTTTCAGAGCGTATGGCAGAGCGTATCAAGATTCATGTGGGTTCAGCTCTGACCGATCTTGGTGATGAGGCTCCAGAGGACTTCATCGTACATGGTCCTAACCGTATTACAGCGTTGCCTATGGAGGTGCCTGTATGCTACCAGGAGATTGCTCACTGCTTGGATAAGACAGTGGCAAAGATTGAGAACGCTGTACTCTCAGCATTAGAGAATACACCTCCTGAGCTCTATGCCGATATCGTGAAGAATGGTATCTGGCTCTCTGGTGGTGGTGCTTTGCTCCGTGGTCTCGACAAGCGTTTGCAGGATAAGATTAATATCCCATTCCACATCGCAGAAGATCCATTGCACAGTGTTGCCAAGGGTGCTGGTATTGCGTTGAAGAATGTAGACCGATTCTCATTCTTGATGAGATAATCAGAACTTATTCTAATATAAGAATAAAGTATGCGCAACCTTTTAGAGTTTTTAGCGAAATACAACCATTGGTTTGTCTTCCTGATTCTTGAGGTGGTGAGTATGGTGCTGTTGTTTCAGTATAACAGCTATCAGGGCAGTGCCTGGTTCTCCTCGGCTAATGCCGTAACGGGTAAGTTGTATGAATGGGATGCGAATGTAGAAACATTCTTCTCACTTACCAAGGTGAACCAGGAACTCACACAGCGCAATGCGTATCTCGAACAGGAGGTGCAGAAACTTTCCGACAGTCTCGTGAGCGCGACCAAGGATAGCAGCATCTACCATCGTGATCAGTTTGCATTGCTGAGAAACTATCGTCTGATTCCGGCTAAGGTGGTGGCGAATAGTATCGATAAACCCGGCAACCTGATGACAATTGACAAAGGTAGCGCGGATGGCATCCATAAGGATATGGGTGTAATCAGCGGTACGGGTGTTGTGGGTATCGTGTATCTGGTGGCAGAACATTACGCTATCGTGATTCCGGTATTGAACACGAAGTCGAACATCAGTTGTATGATTCAGAATAGAGGCTATTTTGGCTATCTGCGCTGGAAGGGTGGTGTGTCTGACCTTGCTTATCTGGAAGAGGTGCCACGTCATGCTCACTTTAAATTAGGTGACTATGTGGTAACGAGTGGCTATTCTGCTGTATTCCCTCCTGGTGTGAGAGTGGGCAGAATATTGCACGTGTTCAACTCTGCCGATGGGCTGTCGTATCGCGTACAACTTCGCCTCTCTACCGATTTTGCCCGTCTGCGTGATGTGTGTGTCATTGATGATACCGCCATGAAAGAGCGTTTGGAGATTATGCGTGCAGCACAGGATAGCATCGAATCAAATGGAGACAATAATCAATAATGACGTATAGTAAGAGGATATAAAAAGCAATGAGTATAGATTTAGTGAAAAGACTAGCTACCTTTGTGGTGCTCGTGCTGGTACAGGGATTGGTGTTTAATCATATTCATCTTTTCAATTGTGCCACCCCCTTGCTGTATATCATTATGGTACTGCATTTCCGCCGCAACCATCCTAAATGGGCGGTGCTATTGTGGTGCTTTATGATGGGGCTTTGTGTGGACGTATTTGCCAATACGCCAGGTGTTGCAGCAGCTTCGATGACAGCTGTGGGACTGCTACAACCTTATTTGTTTGAACTTTTCGTACCGCGTGACAGTGCCGACGATTTGGAACCGTCCATGCATTCTATCGGCGTAGGTGCATATTGCTGGTACGTATTTATTATCATTCTCGTTTATAATCTATTGTTCTTTACACTCGAAACTTTCAATTTCTTTAATTGGGTTCACTGGTTGGAATGTATAGGCGGAAGTATGGTTATCACTTATGTATTGGTGATGGCGACAGAAAGTTTCAGGAAGTAAGATTCCGGATAAGTGATGAGAGAGAAAAGAACACGATTTTTAGTTTGCTATATATAATAAGGTATGTTGGATTACAATCTTGAAAAACGTAGATTCGTTATCGGTGGAGTGGCCATAGCTATTGTGGTCATTTACATGATTCGTCTGTTTACGCTTCAGATTATGAGCGACGACTACAAGAAGAATGCCGACAGTAATGCCTTCTTGAAGCGTATTGAGTTTCCGGCTCGTGGTGCCATTTACGACCGTAATGGTAAGCTGCTGGTGTATAATCAGCCGTCTTACGACCTGATGGTGGTCATGAACGAGGAGAGCGGCAGGCTTGATACGATGGATTTCTGTAATTCGCTGGGTATTACGAAAGAGTTTTTTATCAAGCGAATGAACGATATCAAGGACCGCTCTAAGAACCCGGGCTATTCGCGCTATACCCAACAGCTTTTTATGGGACAGCTGAGCGATAGGGATTTCAGTGTGTTCCAGGAGAAGATGTTCCGATTCCCCGGTTTCTATGTCCAGAAACGTACCGTCAGAGAATATACCTATCCTTATGCAGCCCATGTGCTGGGTGATGTGGGTGAGGTTTCGCAAAGCGATATTGAAGACGATGACTACTATCAGGCTGGCGACTATATCGGAAAACTGGGTATAGAGAAGTTTTATGAGAAGCAGCTGCGTGGTGAGAAGGGTGTGAAGATTATGCTGAGAGATGCTCACGGCAGAATTCAGGGTAGTTATCAGAATGGTAAATTCGACCAGAAACCTGTGGCAGGAAAGGACTTGACGCTGGGATTGGATGTCAAGTTGCAAGCCTTGGGCGAACGTCTGCTGCAGGGTAAAATCGGCAGTATCGTTGCCATCGACCCTAGAACGGGCGATGTGCTGGCTATGGTTTCTTCTCCTTCTTACGATCCAAGACGTCTGGTGGGTAGAAACCGCGGCAAGATGCACAAGTGGCTCTCGCATAATCCTTGGAAACCGCTCCTGAACCGTAGTATTCAGGGTCAGTATCCTCCGGGCTCTACCTTTAAGACCAGCCAGGCGCTGACTTATCTTACGGAAGGTATCATCACACCGGGAACAGCATTCCCATGTAATCATGGTTTCTCTTATAAGGGTCTGCATGTAGGCTGTCATGGTCACCCGTCGCCTATTGCGCTGATTGATGCCATCAGTACCTCTTGTAACGGTTACTTCTGTTGGGGTCTTTACTATATGATAGGTAACCGTAAGAAGTATGGCAGCGTACAGAATGCGATGACCGTATGGAAAGATTATATGGTGAGCATGGGATTCGGCTATAAGTTGGGCATCGACTTGCCTGGCGAGAAACGCGGTCTGATTCCGAATGCACAGTTCTATGATAAGGCTTACAATGGTTCATGGAACGGACTGACGGTAATCAGTATTTCTATCGGTCAGGGTGAGGTTAACCTTACGCCGTTGCAGATAGCCAACCTAGGTGCTACCATTGCCAACAGGGGATACTATTATGTGCCTCATGTAGTGAGAAAGGTGAAGGGCGAACCGCTTGATACGCTCTATACCCGACGCCATTATACCAAGGCTTCCCGACGGGCTTACGACTATGTGGTAGCCGGTATGAGAAGTTCGGCACTGAAGGGAACCTGTAAGATGCTCGGCCACTACGATTTCGAAGCTTGCGGCAAGACGGGTACGGCACAGAACCGTGGCCACGACCACTCTGTATTCATGGGCTTTGCTCCGATGAACAATCCGAAGATTGCCATTGCCGTGTATGTAGAGAATGGTGGTTGGGGTGCTGACTATGGTGTGCCTATCGGCGGTCTGATGATGGAGCAGTATCTGAAGGGTAAGTTATCTCCTGATTCTGAGCGCAGGGCTGCAGAGATGCAGGCCCGGAGAATCGCCTACGGATTAAGCAGTAGATAGTTTTCAGTTAACAGTTTATAGTTGATAGTTTATAGATTATGATCGATAATAAACAACCTAGTGTGCTTGCTTCACTTGACTGGTGGACGATAGGTATTTATCTGGCACTCCTCATCTTCGGATGGGTGAGCGTCTGTGGAGCCAGCTATAACTATGGTGACAACGAGATATTCAGTCTGGGTGCCCGCTCGGGTATGCAGATTATATGGATTGGCACATCCATAGCGCTGGGATTGGTAATCCTGCTGCTTGATGACCGGTTTTACGATACCTTCTCGTATGTCATCTATGGCGTCCTGATACTCTTGCTCTTTGCTACGATATTCAATCCGCATAGCATCAAGGGCTCCCACTCCTGGCTGGTGTTGGGACCGCTCCGACTGCAACCGGCTGAGTTTGGTAAGTTTGCTACGGCTCTGGCAGTAGCCAAGTTTATGTCAAGCTATGGCTTCAGTATGCAGAACCTGAAGCATTTCATGGCAGCTGTAGGCATCATCGTTCTGCCGATGCTCTGCATCGTTGGTCAGCGTGAAACGGGATCTGCCTTGGTTTATCTTTCTTTCTTCCTCATGCTTTACCGCGAAGGAATGCCGGGTGCCATTCTCTTTACCGGAGTGTCGATGGTGGCTTACTTCGTAGTGGGTGTGAAGTATGAAAACGTGATGATGTGGGATACCTATACTTCTGTGGGTAAGTTTGTCGTGCTTTTGCTGGTGCAGATTTTTACCGCGGGTATGGTGAACTCTTATACGGGCAATAAGAAACAGGCGCTGATGATCCTGGCTTATTCGGTAGGCATTACGCTGCTCTTCGTGCTCTTTTCTACCTATGTCATTCCGTTCGACATTGTGTGGATTCAGCTCTTCCTGTGTGCCATGATGATTGGATTCCTGGTTTATCAGGGTCTGAGAACCCGGTTCCGGAATTACTTCCTCATCTCAATCTTTTCGTTGGGAAGTATCGCTTTCTTCTATTCTGCCGATTATGTGTTGAATCATGTGATGGAACCTCATCAGCGAGTGCGTATCAACGTGCTGCTGGGACTGGATGAAGATTTGGCTGGTGCGGGATATAACGTGCATCAGAGTGAGATTGCCATTGGTTCCGGCGGACTCCTGGGAAAAGGTTTCCTGAATGGTACACAGACCAAACTGAAATTCGTGCCAGAGCAGGATACAGACTTTATCTTCTGTACGGTAGGCGAGGAGGAAGGTTTCTTCGGTTCGGCAGGCGTGCTGCTGCTTTTCCTGGCTTTGATATTGCGGTTGATGCATCTGGCTGAGCGGCAACCTTATAAATTCGGGCGTATCTACGGCTATTGTGTGTTGTCGGTATTCCTCTTCCACCTATTTATTAATGTGGGAATGGTGCTGGGTTTAACACCGGTTATCGGTATTCCGCTGCCGTTCTTCAGTTATGGTGGTAGTTCGTTATGGGGATTCACCATCCTTCTTTTCATCTTCTTGAGAATTGATGCGGGAAGGAACTTAGTGAGAAGTTAAAAAAAAGAGTGAACAGATTTATCAGCAATCTGTTCACTCTTTTTTTATTGTATCTTGGAAATCTTGATGCCGATGTCGCTCACACCAGGGAGGATTTCTCTTTTCATATCATGTCTGATGGCTACGTGTATGGAATCGCCCTGATGCATCTGATAGATGTTGATAGGGAAGTTATACTGATAGTAGCTGATACCCTGTCCTTTACTTGCGCCGTTTTTGTCAATCAGCTGGCAGTTGACCGTATCTATCTTGCATTCGCCAGATATCTTTCTGTTTCGGTGATAAACCGTCTGTTCAACGATGAGCGTAAGTCCCATGAACGGATAGGCACCTGTAATGCGAAGTCCCAGGCTTTGTTTGTAATGCCCGGCTTCGAGTAGAGGTGATACTTCGAATGATAGGGTGTCGTTCTTCTCCCATCCTGCAATCGGTGTATGGGCATACTCATCGTATACTGTCGAACCGCTGCAGGCAGAGAGAATGTGAACGATCGCTGTCAAAACGATGAAATAAACAGTCTTTTTCATCTTTTTCTAGCTCCTATTCTTTATTCTTGTGGGGCATTATTGCCCTGTGGCTTGTTGCCATTTTGAGGGGCGTTATTGCCCTGTGGCTTGTTATCACCCTGTGGGGCGTTATTGCCTTGTGGCTTGTTACCACCCTGTGGCTTGTTGCCCTTGTTTGGCCGTCTGTCGTTTCTTGGCTGGCGGTTGTCACCCTTAGGATGATTGCCCTGATTACGGTTGTCGCGGCGCTGGTTGTTTGGCTTGCCTTCATTCTTCTGAGGTTTGTTGTCGCCATTCTGCGCGCGGTTCTCATTCTTCTGAGGCTTGTTGTCGCCCTCCTGCTGACGAGGTCCCTTGTTCTTATTGTTCTTCTTCTTCTTTTTCTTAGCCTTGTCAAAGCGGCTCAAATCGGCTTCGGCAAGCAGGTCGATTGGCTTGGCTACAGGTTTTGCCTTACCGTTTTCCAGCAGACTCAATGGCTTCTCGCCCTGACGGTTCATTTCGATAATTGCCTTGGCACGCTCGATGCTGATGGTTTCGAGGTTGGAAGCAAGGTTCTTGTCAGAAGAGTAGGTGATAAGACCAGCCAGGATATCCACCTTGAACTGATGGAAATCGCCATCAGCAGTCTGCAGTACGGCATCCTTAGGAGGTAACTTTCTGCTAGCCTCTACATAGTTGTCTACCTCGTAGTTGAGACAGCACTTCAGTTTGGCGCACATACCGGCAAGTTTCTGAGGATTCAGTGAGATATCCTGGTAGCGTGCTGCATTGGTGCTAACGCTGATGAAGTTCTTCATCCAGGTAGCGCAGCAGAGTTCTCTGCCGCAAGGCCCCGTTCCACCGATACGTCCTGCTTCCTGTCGCGCACCAATCTGCTTCATCTCAATGCGTACATGGAAGGTTTCGGCAAGAACCTTGATGAGCTGGCGGAAGTCCACACGTTCGTCAGCGATGTAATAGAAGATAGCCTTGTTGCCGTCTCCCTGATATTCTACATCACCTATTTTCATCTTCAGTCCGAGATCTTTGGCTATCTGGCGGCTCTGAATCATGGTGCCGTGTTCACGGCTCTTAGCCTCCTTGCATTTGTCAAGATCCACCTGCTTGGCGATACGGTAGATACGCTTGATATCATCCTGTGACTTGAGGTTTGCCTTCTTAATCTGGAGTTTTACCAGTCTTCCGGTCAGCGTAACCACACCGATGTCGTGACCAGGGTTAGCCTCTACAGCCACTATATCGCCCTTCTTCAGGTCGAGGTTATTCACATTGTGGTAATATCCCTTACGGGTATTCTTAAACTGTACCTCCACGAGGTCAGTACTTTCTGCATTGCCGGGTACATCGGCAAGCCAGTCGTATGTGTTGAGCTGTCTGTCCTGTCTTCCTACGCCCTTAGCGCACAGGCCACGGTCGCAGCCGTTACACATCCTGAATTTCATATTTTTGTAATCCACGATAGTCTAATTTATAATGTATAATTTATAATGTATTCAAGTTTCGCAAGTGAGGGAATTGACAGAAGTTAAAGAAGTTATCACTCCCTACGGTCGTTCGGGAAGTGAAGAGACAATAGTTATTTTGCGTAAAACTTAGGACATTTGTCCCTTAACTTCCCTCTAACTTCCCTCTAACTTCCCTCTTCACTTCCTTAACAGGAGGACAATGATTTTGAGTGCCATATCGAAGAAAACGATTTTGGCATTGGCATTTTGCGAAATCATGCGCTTGCTGTCTTCGAAGAGGTTGGAGATGTCAATGATGTTTGCCTCGTTGATGAAGCGGGCAAAGTTCTTGGCAAAGTTCTCCTCATCCTGCGTCATGTAGCTCAGTTCTGGATTCCAGAAGTTGTACATGAAACTTTCTCTGAGCATGTGCATAAAGTAGTCGAGCATGCGTTTCTGCTTTTCTCTTCCGAAGGTCGAAATCACATCGGTCCACTTCTTGAGGTCACCAATCTTGCGCATGTAAGCCAGTCGCATCAGCATGATAAACATGTCGAGATGCTGCCGGTTTTCATTTCCTGCATCCAGTTCTTCGAGTGCGAGGTTCCAGTTGCCGTTGGCGATACGGGCTATGCGGTGTGCCATGTTTGGCTCCAGCGCTCTCCGTTCCGTCAGCGCTTTTTCCATCTCTGCTGTTTCTATCTTCTTGAAGTCGATACGCTGCGTACGGCTTCTGATGGTTTCGAGCAGCAGTTCCGGATTCTCGCTTACCAGCAGGAATACCGTCTGGCGAGGCGGCTCCTCCAGCAGTTTCAGTATCTTGTTGGCACTCTGTATGTTCATACGTTCCGGGAGCCATATCAGACTTATCTTATATCCGCCCTGACTCGACATCATCATCAGTTCGTGAGAGATGGCATCAGTTTCTTCGGCAGTGATGATAGCCTGTTTGTTATAGTCGGCATCCGTCTTGCCCATCTTCTGCATCCAGTCGCTAATCTGGATATAGGGACCTTTAGAAAGCAGCAGCTCTCTCCATTCCTTGATGAAGTCGAGGCTCACCGGTTTGTGTTCGCTGCTCATATTGGCGGTCTTGATGGTAGGAAAGGTGAAGTGGAGGTCCGGATGTTCCCATTTCCTGAGCATCGGTGAATCGCCCAGAAGATAGCTGGCAAAAGCCAGTGCCATCGCCAGTTTGCCGCAACCCTGCGGACCGCAGAACATCAGCGCATGGGGCAAACGGTTCTCCTGAACCATCTCCATAAGACGGTTCCATACTTCTTGCTGACCTATAACTTCATTTCTTTGCATTTAAAACAGTATTTTTGCTATTTGCTTGACGCTATCTACAGCCGATACGGTGAAGAAGTGAACATTGTTGTAACCATGTTCGAAGAGATCTTGCACCTGAGCGGTAGTCCACTCGATACCGAGCTGCTTGGCATCTTCGTCAGTTTTACATTTCAATACTTCCTGTGCGAGTTCTTCAGGAATGTCGCAGTGGAAGGTTTTCGGCACTACAGTGAGCTGGCTCAACTTGGCGAAAGGCTTGATGGCAGGAATGATAGGGATGGTTACGCCTATCTGTCGAGCCTTTTCAACGAAAGCATAGAACTTCTCGTTGTCGTAGAAGAGCTGGGTAACGGCATACGCTGCGCCCAACTGTTGTTTCTCCAGCAGATGCTGCATATCCATTTCGAGGTTTGGCGCCTCTTCATGCTTCTCCGGATAGCAGGCTACACCGCAGTAGAACTTGTCGCCCGGGTGCTTGATGGGAGTGCCGTCAAAGAAGAAACCGTCATTAAACTGATTCACCTGCTTCAGGAGGTCGGTAGCATGGGTATGACCGTTCTCGGTTGGTGTAAACTGCCGGTCTTCTTTCGCCTTGTCTCCTCGCAGAACGAGAATGTTGCTGATGCCCAGAAACTGGAGGTCGAGCAGTTCGTACTCGATGTCTTCCTTCGTAGCACCGCTGCAGATAATATGAGGGATGACAGGTATGTCGTACTTATTCTGTATAGCGCCTGCGATGGCCACGGTGCCCGGGCGGCGGCGTACACGCTGGCGAGTGAGGTGACCGTTTTCCAGTTCCTTGTAAACATACTCGCTATGGTGCGTAGTGATGTTGATAAAGCGAGGACCAAACTCGCTCAGCGCATCGATGGTACGGAAGAGTGCTGCTGTTCCGTTACCTTTCAGCGGAGGTAAAACCTCGAACGAAAAGCCTCGCTTATCGCCCTGCTGATGTAGAAAATCTGCTATGTTCATATTACCTAAATTCTATGTTTCTTCTTATTTTGGTGCAAATTTACAAAAAAAATAGGGGAAAACCGCATGTTGGACGTAATATTTATAAAGAAAAAACGTATATTATTAGGTGGAGATTGATTTTTTGCATGAAAAAAGAAGATTTCCAGCCGTTAAATGCTACGCTATTCTACAGAAAAGTGATTAAATTTTAGACCTAAAAAATAATGGAACAAAAACAAACAGGCTCTAGAGCCTATCTTATTTCAATTGTGATGGTAGCCGTTTTGGGCGGCTTGCTTTTCGGTTATGATACCGCGGTAATCTCGGGAGCCGAGAAGGGTTTGCAGGCATTCTTCATGGGTGCTGAGGATTTCACCTATACCGATTTCTGGCATGGATTCACTTCTTCCAGTGCCCTGATTGGTTGTATCATCGGTTCGGCGCTTTCGGGTGTGCTGGCTTCTAACTGGGGCCGTAAGCGTTCGCTGATCTTTGCGGGTGTGATGTTCTTCATCTCTGCATGGGGATCTATGTGTCCGGAGTCTTTGGTGTTGCCAAAGGGTGAACCTAATCTTACGCTTCTCATCGTGTTCAACCTCTATCGTGTGATTGGCGGTATCGGTGTGGGTCTGGCATCTGCTGTGTGCCCGATGTATATCGGTGAGATTGCGCCTAGCAACATCCGTGGTATGTTGGTCAGCTGGAACCAGTTTGCTATCATCTTCGGTCAGCTGGTGGTTTATTTCGTCAACTTCTTCATTCTTGGCGATCATATTGCTCCTGCTATCCAGAGTGTGGGCAACGGTATGAACCAGATTCTGAATGGTGGCGAAGCTGCCTGGGCTATCGAAACCGGATGGCGCTATATGTTTGGTTCTGAGATGGTTCCTGCGGGCTTGTTTGCTCTGCTTATCTGTTTCGTACCGGAGACTCCCCGTTATCTTGCCATGGTTGGTCAGGATGCGAAGGCTGAGCGTATTCTGGCTCGCATCAATGGTGCTGACGAGGCTAAGAAGATTTTGAACGACATCAAGAATACGGTTACTGAGAAGAAGGAGAAACTGCTTACTTATGGTGTGCTCTGTATCTTCGTAGGTGTGATGCTCTCTGTATTCCAGCAGGCTGTAGGTATCAATGCCGTGCTCTATTATGCTCCTCGCATCTATGAGGCAATGGGCTTTGATAATCCGATGGTATTGACCGTATTCAATGGTATCGTGAACCTCGGTTTCACCTGTGTAGCTATCTTTACGGTAGAGAAGTTGGGACGTAAGCCTCTGCTCATTACCGGTTCTCTGGGCATGGCATTGGGTGCCATCGGTGTAGCCATCACCTTCGGTAATCCTAATCTGCAGTTGTTGTGCATGGTATCCATCATGGTTTACTCTGCCTCATTCATGTTCTCTTGGGGACCAATCTGCTGGGTACTTATCGCCGAGGTATTCCCTAATACGATTCGTGGTGCTGCCGTAGCGATTGCCGTAGCCTTCCAGTGGATTTTCAACTGGATTGTTTCTACCTCGTTTGTACCATTGGCTAACAGTATGGGCTATTGGTTTACCTATGGCCTGTATGGTGTTATCTGTATCCTTGCTGCCATCTTTGTATGGAAGCTCGTTCCTGAGACAAAGGGTAAGAGTTTGGAGGATATGACCAAGCTTTGGAAGAAAGACTAAGTTCTTATTCTGTGAAATATCAAGACCGTCAGGCGTAGAAAGAAACGCCTGGCGGTTTTTCTTTATGCCCCGGCTCGCAACGCTTAATCCATACCATGATATGACGGCGCGCTGTCGCCCCGTCGGTTGTGTCGGGAAAGTAGAGCAGACCCAGCTCGGTCTTGCTGTACATACGTTGGGAATAATTCATAAGCTTTATATTTTTTATGTTGCAAAAGTAATTTTTATTTCAGACTTACGCAAATTTTTGAAGAGAAAAAATGCATTTTAATAGCTGA
>OGFF01001186.1_pt1 | contig 29604 bp, 28 predicted proteins | sample 1570751 | NCBI WGS metagenome assembly OGFF01 (sample SAMEA2581951, study PRJEB24529) | metagenome | biome: Human gut stool | place: China | collected 2011 | reverse complement strand
CGAAGAGGGCGGCGGCAGCGTAGCTGCCGTAAAAAACAGTCCAGTGGACTGTTTTTTAGCCCGGGGGAGAGTCCCGCGCCGTCAGGCGAATCTCTGCGGCTTTGTGCATCGCGATGCGGCGCTTTTGCGTTTTCGGCCTGGTGGGGGCTTTCGGATCTCAAAGGTGGCATAGGTCCTGCATGGACCGGAGAACGGTATCTTTTTCCGGAATGCTGGGGATACCGCCGGAGTGCTCCGTGGAGAGGCTGGCGGCTGCGGCGGCGAAGGAGCCGATATAGGCGAGGTCTTCTGCCGTCAGAGCCTGGATGGGCTTCTCCAACTCCAGAAGCCTTGCCATGGCGCTGCCGCCGAAGATGTCTCCGGCACCGGTGGTATCGACGGGGTGGACCTTGGGGCAGCGAACTCGGCAGACGGCATTTCTTGTTTTCAGCAGGCAGCCCTCCGGCCCCAGGGTCACCATGGCCAGGGACACGCCGTATTCTGCCAGCAGCTTCTCAGCACCCTCCTCCGGGGTGCAGCCCCAGAGAAATTCCACCTCGTTGTCACTGATTTTTACCACGTCCGCCTGACGGAGGCTCCAGAGAATCTGGGCTTTTGCGGCATCCTCGCTGGGCCACAGGGGAAGCCGCAGGTTGGGGTCACAGCTGATGAGCTTTCCCCTGCCCTTTGCGTAGGCAATGGCCTTTTGGGTGGCGGTGCGGGCGGGCTCGTCCGTCAGGCTCAGAGTGCCGAAATGGAAGACCCGTGCGTCATCAATAAGGGCGGTATCGATCTCCTCCCAGCGCAGCTGGGTGTCGGCCCCGGGCTTCCGGGCGAAGGAGAAGGAGCGATCCCCTTGGGCGTCGAAGGTCACGAAGGCCAGGGTGGTAAACACACTGTCGTCTACAACGATTCCCTTTGTCTCGATCCCGGCCTGGGCCAGGGTGTTGAGCAGCAGGCGGCCAAAGGCATCCTGCCCCACCTTGCCCAGGAAGGCGGTCCGGCGGCCATAGGCATTCAGGGCAGCCAAAAAGTTTCCCGGTGCGCCGCCAGGGTTGGCGGCCATGGTGGGATATCCTGCTGCATCTGTGGCTTTGGCGGCGAAGTCAATGAGCAGCTCGCCCAAGGCAACAACATCGGTCATGGCTTCATCCTCCTGTCAGTCCCTGGCCGCCGGGTATTCGGTGCAGAGCAGCCGGTAGGGGGGCTCGTCCTCTTCAATGGCCGGGAAGCGGCCCATGGGGGGATTGAACCGGTTATCGATGCTGTCGTCATTGCACTGGCTGACCTCGCCAAGGAGCACATCGCCGGTGCCGGGCTCTACCTCAAAGTCGTGGTACAGCCTTTGGGTGATGTAGATGCTCTCGCCGGGGGTCAGGCGGATCTGAGTTCCGGCGGGGACTGTGTAGGCTCTGCCGTCCGTATGGACGGTGACGTCGGAAGTGTAGTCGATGGACTCATCCGGCAGGGAGTTGTATACCCGGATCAGCACATTTCCGCCGCCCCGGTTGATAATGTCCTCGGTTTTGTACCAGTGGAAATGATTGGGGGAGTACTGGCCCTCCTTCAGGAACAGCAGTTTTTCGGCATAGACCTTGGGATATTTTTCCCGCATGGTCTGGCTGCCGTTGCGGATGGTGATAAGGGAAAAGCCAATTTTATCGAAATTGCCCTGGCCGTAGTCGGTGATGTCCCAGCCCAGGCAGCACTCCCGGACCTCGTCATACGCATGGCCTTTCGTTTCCCATTCCTCCGGGGTGAAATTGCAGAAGGGGGGCAGATAGCAACGGTACTTTTCACACATGGCCTCCAGCTCCTGCAGAGCCTTGTTGATTTCGGAACGCTTCATAAAAGAGATTCCCTCCTTAAAAAAATCGCCGCCTGAAGGTGACGCAGTTGACAAATGAAAAAATAGGGCGTATACTATAGATACAAAGGGCGCTGCCAGTAGGTCGGCTCCCCAAAGGTTTGCTAAGAGATAGCCGTTACTTTGGCGAGTGGGCGGCTATCTCTTTTTGTCGTTATCCTGGCGAACCAGGGTAATAACGGCTATAATGACCAGGCAGAATTGAAAAATTCCTTCCCATGTAACATCCATAACCATCACCCCCTTCCTGTCATGAAGGGGCAAAGAAGATATCACCCCCGAAAAAGTCGAGGGAACCGCCTACCGGGGCGCTACCGGCAGCACCATTGACAGCATAGCACAGGATTCGGGAAAAAGCAAGGAAAAAACGGGGCATATATGGCAGCAATGCTGCGATATATGCCCCATTTCTCCATTCGTCTGGTGCCAGCGTCATCCCTGTGAAAATACTGATGGACATTCGACCTGACCTGTGCTAAAATTTCTGTAGTTTTTTTCGGAGGCGGCACAATGAAGCGCGGTACGGCAACAAAACAGATCACGGAAGGGGTCATCTGGAAACAGATTCTGGCCTTTTTCTTTCCCATCCTGTTGGGGACCTTTTTCCAGCAGATGTATAATACGGTGGATACCATCATCGTTGGGCGCTTCGTCAGCACCCAGGCTCTGGCGGCGGTGGGAACCACGGGGCCGCTGGTAAATATCTTCAACGGCTTTTTCACGGGCCTGGGGTCTGGTGCCACGGTCATTCTGGCCCAGTTCTATGGAGCCGGAAACAAGCAGGGCGTCCGGGACACCCTGCACACGGGTGTCACTCTGTCGCTGCTGCTGGGCCTTCTGATCATGGTCCTGGGCATTGGCCTGGTGCCGGTGGCGCTGAAATGGATGCACACCCCTGCGGACTGCCTGGACATGGCCTCGCTGTATGTGCGCGTTTATTTCGCCGGAGCGCTGGCCTCCATGCTCTATAATATGGAGGCGGGCCTTCTGCGGGCTATGGGCGACTCCCAGCGGCCGGTGATCTCTCTGATCGTAGCCTGCCTTGTGAATATTGTGATGGACCTGGTGCTGGTGGTTGGCCTGAAAATGGGGGTCGCCGGTGCGGCGCTGGCGACAGTCATCTCCCAGGTGGTCAGTGCGGTTATGCTGCTGGTGGTACTGCTGCGGGAGAAGGAGAATCCCCTGGAGCTGTCCAGGCTGGGCATTCAGCCCAAGCTCCTGGGGAGAATTCTGGCCATCGGCGTTCCGGCGGGGCTGCAGCTGGTGATGTTCGACCTGTCCAATACCCTGATTCAGTCCGGTATCAATTCCTTCGGCTCCACGGTTATGGCCTCCTGGACCGCCTACACGAAGACCGACGCTCTGACCTGGATGGTCTCCGGTGCCTTTGGCGTGGCCATTACCACCTTTGTGGGCCAGAACTACGGTGCCCACCGCTACGATCGGGTGCGCCAGAGCGTCCGGGTGTGCCTGGCTATGAGCATCGGCACGGTGGGCGTCCTCAGCCTGCTGATGACTGTCTTCCGCCGGGTCATTCTGGGCGTTTACACCACGGATACCTCCGTCATTGAAACCGGCGCGTACATCATTTCTGTCATCGTGCCCTTTGTGGCCACGTTCATGCCGGTGGAGATTTTCGCGGGCACCATGCGGGGCATGGGGGACTCCATGCGTCCTACGGCCATTATCTGCCTCAGTGTCTGCGTGGTGCGGGTGCTGTGGATCATGACCGCGGTAAAAAAATATCACACGCTGCTCATGCTCTGCGTGTGCTATCCCATGACCTGGGTGTTGTGTGCAATCGTATTCATTGTGACTTATCTGCGGGCATTCCGGCCCAGATTGGAGGAAGTATGAAAAAGCGTTTCCTGATCCTGCTCGCAGTCCTGCTGTTGGCGGGATGCACCCAAGCCGTTCCGGCCCCGGGAACGGAGGAGACAACACCCCAGACGGCTGCCCCGGAGACCACTGTGCCCCAGCCGCCTGCGGAAACGGAGCCGCCCCGGGATGTGCTCCGGGAGAAGCTCGACGCGATGACCCTGGAAGAAAAAGTGGGGCAGATGTTCCTGGGCCGCTGCCGGTGGGAGACCGGCGCTGAGGATATTGAGGCGTATCACCTGGGCGGCTTCGTCCTCTTCGGACGGGACTTTGATGATCAGACCCCGGAGAGCCTGCGGGCCAGACTGGACAGCTACCAGAATGCAGCCAACATCCCGATGCTTCTGGCTGTGGATGAGGAGGGCGGAACGGTGTGCCGGGTCAGCAGCCATACTGCCTTCCGGGAAGAAAAATTTCCATCCCCCCGGGAGGCCTATGCTTCCGGCGGCATGGAAATGGTACTGGCCATGGAATGGGAAAAGGGGTATCTGCTCCACAGCCTGGGGCTCAACGTGAATCTGGCCCCGGTGTGCGATATCTCCCAGACGCCCGGAGCCTTCCTCTATAATCGCTCTCTGGGCACCGACCCGGTGACCACAGGCCAATTTGTGGCGGGAACCCTGGAACGCCTGGCGGAGAACGGGGTAGGGGGCGTTATGAAGCATTTCCCGGGCTATGGGGACAACGGGGACACCCATGTGGCCTCCATTGTGGACAATCGCAGTCTGGAGGCGCTGGAGAGCAAGGACCTGGTGCCCTTCGCCGCCGGAATCCAAACCGGCCTGGGAGCAATCTTGGTCAGCCATAATATTGTGACGGCGCTTGATCCGGACCGCCCGGCTTCCCTGTCGCCGGCGGTTATGACCTATCTGAGAGAAACCATGGGCTTCGACCGGGTCATCCTGACGGACGACCTGTCCATGGGTGCGCTGGACGGCTATACCGCCCAGGAGGCCGCCGTTCTGGCGGTGCAGGCCGGGGCCACCATGCTGTGCAGCACGGATTTTGATATCCAGATTCCCGCCGTTTTGGAGGCCGTCAACGCCGGAACCGTTTCCGAGGCAGCCATTGACGATGCAGTGATGCGAATTTTGCAGTGGAAGCAGGATTTGGGGCTGCTATAAATATGGCTCCCCTTTCTTCCAGGGGAGCCATATTTAACAATTATTCCTTCGTAAACCGTGCCAGGAAGTCCCTGGTTTCCTGCTTCTGGGGATTTCCGAACAGCTCTGTGGGGCTGCCCTGTTCACAGATGACGCCGTTTGCCATGTAGACCACGTGGTTGCTCACGTCCCGGGCGAAGGCCATCTCGTGAGTCACCACCAGCATGGTCATGCCCTCCTGGGCCAGCGCCTGCATGACGTTCAGCACCTCGCCCACCATTTCCGGGTCCAGAGCGGAGGTAGGCTCATCGAACAGCAGCACCTCCGGGTCCATGGCCAGTGCCCGGGCGATGGCCACCCGCTGCTTCTGACCGCCGGAGATCTGCCGGGGCTTGGCGTTGATATAGGGGGCCATACCCACTTTTTCCAGATATTTCAGTGCCTGCTGCCGGGCCTCCTCCTTGCTGCGCTTGAGGACCTTCATCTGTCCCACCATGCAGTTTTTGAGGACCGACATATTGTTGAACAGGTTGAAGGACTGGAACACCATGCCCACATGGGAGCGGTACTCCGGGGCATTGACGCCCCGGCCCGCCACATCGGTGCCGTGGTAGAGGATCTGGCCGCTGCTGGGGGTCTCCAGCAGGTTGACACACCGCAGCAGCGTGGACTTGCCGGAGCCGGAAGCGCCGATGATGGAAATAACGTCGCCCTTCTTGACAGTAAAGTCAATATCCCGCAAAACCTCATGGGTGCCGAAGGACTTGCCGAGGTGGCGGATCTCTAAGATATTCTCGCTCATATCAGCGTCCTCCTCTCGTGCTGCCGTTGCGGTTTTTCAGGCCGATGCGGATGCGGTTTCTCTTTTCCTCGCCGGTGTATTCCCGGTTGACCTCGTCAAAGGGTGTTCCCCGGTCGGGATGGCTGTAAGTGCCAGCCGCCATCACCAGCTGATCTCCCTGAGCCAGCTCGTAGCTGTCAGAGCCGTCCATGAGCTTTTCCACCAGCCGCAGGATCAGGGATGCGATCAGTGTCAGGGTCAGGTAGCCGATCATTTCAATGGTGGCGGAGGGGAAGTACATATTGTTGACGCCCACGATGTAGCGGTGCTGGGCGAAGAACTCCGTAAAGCCGATGATGAACATAACGGAGGTATCCTTCACGTTGATGATGTAGTTGTTGCCGATCTGGGGCATGATGTTCCGCAGGGCCTGGGGCATGATGACGTTCACCATGGTCTGGAAATGGGTCATGCCAATGGCCTTGGCCCCCTCGGTCTGGCCGGGGTCAATGGAAATGATGCCGCCCCGGACGGATTCCGCCATGTACGCGCCGGTATTGATGGCCACGATCAGAAGCGCGGCAGCGAAAATATTGTCGAACCGGAGGGCGTTATTGGAGAAGTAGGGCAGGCCGTAGTAAATGAACACGGATTGCAGCACCATGGGGGTTCCCCGGAACACCTCTACATAAATGCGGATGATGATCCGCAGCAGCTTCAGCAGGAACCGCTTGGGCAGAGGGTCCTTCTTCGTATAAGGAATGGTATTCAGCACACCGCACAGCAGTCCGATGAAGCAGCCGATCAGTGTGGCGAGGAAGGCCAGCTTCAGTGTATTCCAGATACCGGCCCAGTACATCACCTTGTACTTGCTCCACAGCAGGACCATATCCTGTCCCAGCTTCACAAACTTATCCATGGTCAGTCTCCAATCATCTGTAATAATCAGCGAGGCCCCGCGCCGGGGCGTTTCTTGGGATCACCGGGGGTCCGGAGACCCCCGGCGGGTCACTCAGATCTCAGGCTGAATGGAAATAGCCTGATCCATCAGGGCGTTGAACTGCTCCTCATTCAGAACGGAGAGGACGGTGTCGATGGCGTCGGCCAGCTGGGTGTTACCCTTCTGGACAGAGATGCCGATGTTCACGTTCTCGGCCCGCTCTTCTTCAGTAGCAAACTGGAAGTCGCCGTCGGTGCCGGAGAAGTTCAGGATCACCAGATTGTCATCCTTGGCGACGGCGGCCAGAGCGGTGGGCATATCGGTGCAGACATAGTCCACAGCGCCGGTCTGGAGCTGCATGATCATCGCGGGGGCACTGTCGGCAGGAGCCAGCAGGTTGGTATTCTCGATCTGGGGCAGGCAGGAATCATACCAGATGGTGCCGGACTGGGAGGTGCAGGTGCCGCCGGCCAGATCAGCGATAGAGGCTGCGTTGGCATACTGGCTGTCCTTGGTGGTCAGGACCACGATGGTAGCGTAGTAGTAGGGGCCTGCCATATCCACTTCCTTCATGCGGTCGGCGGTCATGGACTGACCGGCGATGTTGGCGTCCATCGTGCCGGACTGCACGGCGGGGCACAGGGAATCCCACGCGGAGGACACGATCTCAAGCTCCCAGCCGTAGGTCTCGCAGATGCGCTGGGCGATCATCACATCGTAGCCGTTGGCGTAAGCGCCGGGAACGTTGGAAATGGGCACCGCGCCGTTGGAATCGTCCATCTGGGTCCAGTTGTAGGGCGCGTAGGCGCACTCCATGCCAACGGTGAGCACACCGTCCTCCAGGCCCGGAATGGCGCTGGTGTCCGTGCCGGTCAGATCCTCCACAGGGGGGATCTCCACGGTGGGAGCGGCGGGGGTGGTCTCCGCAGGGGTGCTGTCATTGCCGGAGGAACTGCTGCTGTCGCCGCCGCAGGCGGTGAGGGCCAGAGCCATGGTCAGGGCCAGAATTGCGCTCATCCATCTTCTTCTCATACTGTCTCCTTCTTGTCCGGCGTTTTTCTTCCCCGCCGGCGAGGAATGATGAAAAAAATGAACCGCTTTGCCAAGCGGTTCATGGAATATACGGAAAATCTGTCCCTTGAAAATAGGACGTCTCCGAACAGCCAATGATAGCGCTTCACAAAAAATTCTTGTGACAGTCCGGCAGATCTTCTCTGCCGACCCAGCATCCGGACAACAGGCATTGTCCTGACACTTCGGCGGTGGCCCCTTTCCCACTCCACGGCTGCGCTGGCCTTGCGGAGGGTACTGATGGATACCGCGCCTCTATCAAGCGATTCAATTTTGACTGCATATTAGCACTGCTTTTCGCCATTGTCAACCATTTTTCCAAATTTTTAGTATCTTTAGCAGGTGTTGGCAAAAAACGGATGCTTTACAGGCTGATTTATGGTATGCTTTCACAATAAGCCTTGTCATTAACGTTGCTTATGTTGGAAGTCCAGACCGCTCTTGTCTTTTCTGCTCAAGTCCCGTATAATGAACAGCGTAACAATATTCCTGTGCCGAATTGCGGCGAAAGGAGCCAACCATGAATGTCATCGTTATCGGCGGCGGGGCCTCCGGTCTCATGGCCGCCATCACTGCCGCCAAGGGCGGCCATAGCGTCACGCTGCTGGAGCGGCAAGCCCGTGTGGGCCGCAAGCTGCTCTCCACCGGCAACGGCCGCTGCAACCTCACCAACCTGAACATGGGCCTTCCCTACTATCACGGACAGGACGCCGCTTTCATCCGCCCCGCCTTTGAAGCGCTGAGTCTGGATGCCACGCTGAATTTCTTTCACGGTCTGGGCCTGCTGACCACGGCGGAGGACAATGGCCGGGTCTATCCCTACTCCGATCAGGCAGGCAGCGTGGTGGACGTGCTGCGCTTCGCTGCCGACGCCGCCGGGGTCACGACCCGCGCCGGGTTTGAGGTGACGGGTCTGAAGAAAACAAACCGGGGCTTCACCGTCCTCTCCGCCGAGGAAACCCTCCCGGCGGACCGGGTCATCGTCTGCTGCGGCGGCATGGCCGGCGGGAAGCTGGGCGGGACCCGCAGCGGCTATGAGCTGCTGCAATCCCTGGGCCACAGCGTCACCAAGCTGTATCCCGCACTGGTGCAGATCAAGACGGACAACACCTTTGTCAAGGCTTTGAAGGGCGTCCGGGCCAATGCTGACCTCCGGCTCTGTCGGAATCGGGACGCCGTGGCCGCCAGCCGGGGTGAAGTTCAGTTTACCGACTTCGGTGTCAGCGGCCCCGCCGTGTTCGAGCTGTCCCGGGCCGCCGCCACGGAAAAAGGGCCTCTGACACTTCATATCGATTTGCTGCCCCAGCTTTCCACATCGGAAATCGAGGAGCTGCTCCGCAGGCGGCTTAGCTCCATGCCGGAGCTGACCACGGAAAACCTGTTGGCCGGGGTGCTCCACAACCGTCTGGGCCGCACGGTCCTGCGGTATGCAGGCTACGGGCTGACGGACCCTGTGGCATCCCTGTCTCCCGCCGATCTGCGGAAGATTGCGGGAGCCGCCAAGGACTTCGCTCTGCCGGTGGTCAGCGTACTGGGCTTTGACGGGGCGCAGGTCACGGCAGGCGGTATCCGTACCGCCGAGTTTGACCCCAAAACCCTCCAAAGCCGCTTGGTGCCGGGACTATACGCCGCCGGTGAGGTGCTGGACATTGACGGCGACTGCGGCGGCTACAATCTGCAATGGGCCTGGTCCAGCGGCTATCTGGCCGGCCTGCTGAAAAGCGGAACATAGTAAAAAAACAAGGGAACGGTTATTCCGTTCCCTTGTTTTTCATTCAGAACCAATCTGAACCAATCAGAACCAGTTCAGTGAGAAGAATTCGTTCACCTGTCCCGCCAGCACCAGCAGCATACCGATGGGCGTGATATACTTGATGCAGATCCGATAGAAGGTGTCGATCCTGCCGGTATAGCCGATATGGAGCTCGTCCAGAACCGTCTGAGGACGGATCTCCCAGCCCACCATAATGCTCATCATCAAAGCGCCGATGGGCATGGCCAGGCCCTCAGACAGCATATCCACAAAGTCCAGCATGGAATCGTTCCAGCCGGCGGTCGCAGGCCAGGGGAACACACCGGTGGTACCCAGACCGTCGATCCCTACCAGCACCGACACCGCGAAAATGGCAAGACAGACCAGAAACGCCACCTTGGGGCGGTTTCCCTTTCTGCCTTTCTGCTCCGCCCGGTCCAGGAAATAGGTGATGTCCACCTCGATCAGGGCGATGGCGGAGGAAATGGCGGCGATCAGCACCAGCAGATAGAAGATCACGCCGAACAGCGCGCCGGCGGTGCCCATGGCCCGGAACACATCCTGTAAGGTGACAAACAGCAGGTTCGGGCCGCCCAGTTTGATCTGGTCCAGCGGCGTTCCGCTGGCAATGCCGTTGGCCACGGCAGCGGGGATCACAGCGATACCGGCCATAGTAGCCACCAGCGTATCCGCAAACACAATGATGGCGGAGTTTTTCACCAGATCCTCTTTCTGGTTCAGGTAGGAGCCGTAGGTGATCATGGCGCCCATCGCCAGCGACAGGGAGAAGAACATCTGTCCGCCGGCGCTGGCAAACACAGACAGCAGGCTGGGCGTCTCCGCCACAAACCCGGCTTCCACAGCGTATCCCGGCACGAACATGAACTTCAGCCCCTCCATAGCACCGGGCAGGGTCAGGGAGCGGATGATGATGACCACCAGCATGACAAACAGCGTGGGCATGCCTACGTTATTGAACTTCTCAATGCCGCCGGAAATACCGCTCCGGTTGATGAGATAGCACAGAGCCAGAAACAGGGCGGCAAACAGCACCGCTCCGGCAGGATTGGACAGCATGGCGGCAAACAGCTCCCCGCCGGTGGCCAGCGATTCGCTGCCGAAGGCAAAATTGCTGAGGTTCAGGGCCATATATTCAATGCAGTAACCGCCCAGCACCGCGTAAAAGCCCATCACCGCAAAGGGAGAGAACAGCGCCAGCCAGCCGATCCACCGGAATTTCTTCGTCAGGGCGTGATAGGTGCCCATAGCGCCCTGCCCGGTCTTGCGGCCCATGGCAAGCTCCGAAGCCATGACGATAAAGCCCACGAAAATTGCCAGCAGCGCATAGACCGCCAGATACGCGAAGCCGCCGGACTTACCCATTTTGTAGGGGAAGCCCCAGATATTACCCAAGCCAACCGCAGAGCCGATGGCCGCCATCAGGAAGCCCAGATTGCTGGCCCAACTGGCACGTTTTGTCTCCATAAACGATTCCTCTCTTCTTCAGTATGCAAAACATATTACTTATACCCTCTTTTTTTCCGTCCGTCAAGACGCTGATTGCACGAAAGCGCAGATCTCCGTCAAAAAAATCTCCCATTTTTTCAGAAATCAGGTTTCTATTGCCTGCCCCGCCGAAAACGTATATAATAACAGGCAAGAAATCAAACACAGACAAGGAGTGCTTTATGAAGCAGGAATTTATCCGGGTAGGCCGCATCGTCAATGCCCACGGCATCCGGGGCGAGGTGCGGGTGCAGCCCCGCCGGGTCTCCCCCGCGCTGCTGACCCGCTGCAAAACCTTTTATATCGACGGTCAGCCCATCACCCCCACGGCGAATCACGTCCACAAGGAGCTGGTGCTGCTGAAGCTCCCCGGCGTGGACGATATGAACGCCGCCCTGACCTATAAAAATAAAGACCTGTTCCTCCGCCGGGCCGACATCGTTCTCCCGGAGGGAGAGTATTTTGACGATGAACTGCTAGGGCTGGAGGTCTATGACTGCGATACCGGCGCCCTGTTAGGAACTCTGACGGCGGTGGACGAGTACCCCGCCAGCAAGGTCTACACCGTCAAGGGTGAGCGGGAGATCCTGATCCCCGCCGTGAAGGACGCCTTTATTCGCTCCGTTGATTTGGACGGGGGACGGATGGAGGTCAAGGTCTGGGAGGGGCTGTAAATGGACATGCAGATCGACATTTTGACCCTGTTCCCGGAATCCGTGGACGCCATGCTGAACGTCAGCATCTTAGGCCGGGCGCAGGAGCGGGGCTATATCGCCATCCGCACCCACCAGATCCGCACCTACACCACCAACAAGCAGATGCAGGTGGACGATTACCCCTACGGCGGAGGCCGTGGGGCCGTGATGCAGGCAGATCCTCTGTTCCGCTGCTGGGAGCATGTTGTCAACACCTATGGCCCCGGCCGGACCATCTTCATGTCCCCCTGCGGTCGGACCTTCACCCAGTCCGTCGCCAGAGAACTGAAAGCCCAATATGACCATCTGATTCTGGTCTGCGGCCACTATGAGGGCATCGACCAGCGGTTCATCGATGCGTGCGTGGACGAGGAACTGTCCATGGGCGATTTCGTCCTCACCGGCGGAGAGATCCCCGCCATGGCGGTGGCGGACGCCGTGTGCCGCATGGTGCCCGGTGTGCTGCCGGACGCCGAGTGCTTTGAGGAGGAATCCCACTGGGACGGTCTGCTGGAATATCCCCAGTATTCCCGGCCCGCCGTGTGGCATGACCGGGCCGTACCGGAGATCCTGCTCTCCGGAGACCACGCCAAGGTTGCCGCGTGGCGAAAAAAGGAGAGCTACAAGCGCACCATGACCCGCCGCCCGGATCTGTTCGCGAATTTTGACGAAACAAAGCTCACCACCAAGGCGGAGCGGAAAATTCTGGCGCAGGCCAAGGAGGAATTTGCCGCAGAACAAGCTGAGACTTCCACGGAACCGGAGGAATAAACCCTCCCCATCAGAAAGGAGGCCCCCATGAAAAAGCGCGTCATTCTGATTCTCTGCGTGCTTGCGGTTCTGCTGACAGCCGTCATCTGTCTGCCCTTTGCCCGGAAGATCGATACCACCGTCACTGCCACGGAATACCGGTTCAATGATCCGGCATACGCCGTGGAGCACACGGTCGTGATCTGCGGTCACGACACCCGGAACCTGCTGGGCTACGGCGTTTTTGAGGGCACCTTTGCCGTCAGCGGCTTTGAAAGCGGTCAGGAGGGGTGGACGTTCCGTGTCTCCTTTTCCGACAAGAAGTCCCTCGGCACCGCATTCAGCCGGCGCCCCAGCGGGGAAGCCTGCACCCGGGACCTCTTTCACCTGCGGGCTGACCGGGACTGGTCAGACTTTGCGGGGCTGATCATGGAGGTCTCCGACAAGGCAGACCATTCCTCAAGCGGAACCTTCGACCCTGACACGGGACGGTTTCTGGTCAGCGGTCCCGCCGACCGGGAGGCCGCCGTCGCCAAAGCGGCGGCGCTGTTCCGAAAGGACCCCTACTGGTACGGCGTGTTTCAAAGACAACCCGACTGACATAACCGAGGCCGGACGCTTGTGCGTCCGGCCTCGGTTTCTGTATATTCAGTTGCTTCTGGAGCATTTCTCCGCGTCGATGGCCAGCACCAGCATCAGCGCCCGGAGGGCGTCGGCGGGGTTTACCACGTCGATCACATAGGTATCCGTCCAGTGGAACAGCTCCTTGGTCACGGTGGCCACCAGCGCCCCGCAAGGCTCCGTCACCTGATAGTCCCACTCCATAAAACTGCCCTGGACTTGCCAGCCGTTGCAGTCAATGTCGAATTTCGGGGCGAAAAAGGTAAACGCCTTTTGGATACTGCCGATATACACATCATTTTCGTACAGCTCGAATTTGGGCAGCAGCGTCAGCACCCGCTCCTTCACGGTGCCGATGTGGTTTCCGGCGGCGTCAAGGATGTGGAGGCAATGGCCCCACGAGAGTTTGCCCTCCACGGTGTAGACCGTGTTCCCTTCCTCGTTATAAATGTCATAGCTGTCGAACCACGAGAAAAACCGCTGCTTGAAGAATAATTTCATAGGTCCTCCCTGTCAAAAGACGATGCCGCCGTCACGGTCGCGGTGAAAATCTCTGGAAAAATAGGCGGTCATGGCTTTTACCAGATAGTCCGTATCCGCCGCCCCCGCCGTCTCGCAGACGCTATGCATGGCCAGCTGAGGCAGGCCGATGTCCACGGTGGGGACGGAGAGATGGGCCGTGGAGATATTGCCCAGCGTGGAGCCGCCGGGGAGATCCGCCCGGTTGCTGTACCGCTGGACCGGCACCACCGCCTCCTGACAGATGGTCTGGAACACCGCTCCGGAAACGGCGTCCGTGGTGTAGCGCTGGTTGGCGTTGTACTTGATGACGATGCCGCCGCCCAGCACCGGGAACTCCCCCTTGTCGGCGTACTCCGGGTGGGCGGGGTGGATGGCGTGGGCGTTGTCCGCCGACACCATGAAGCTGTTGGCGACGGCCGCCTTCCACGCTTCGCTGTCAAGGCCGCAGCCGTGGGCGATCCGCTCCAGCACATCGGTCAGGAAGGTGGAATCCGCCCCCTGACGGGTGCTGCTGCCCACCTCTTCATTGTTGAACACCGCCAGCACCGGCAGGCTCCCACCGGGCTTTGCCGCCAGAAAGCCCTCCAGACAGCCGAACACGCATTGAAGGTCATCCAGCCGTGGGGAAACGATGAATTCCCCGTTCAGGCCGGTCTGCACCGCTTTCGTTCTGGGATAGAGGAACAGCTCCGTGGAGAGCAGGTGCTCCTCCCGCACTCCCGCCGCCTCAGCGATGAGCTTCCGGAAGGCTCCCGGCTCCTTTCCGCAGCCCAGCAGGGGCAACAGGTTCACCGCCGGGTTCAACTCCGCTCCCTTGTTCACGCTCCGGTCCATGTGGATCGCCACGCCGGGGATCACCAGCAGATCCCGGTCAATGTTCACCAGACGGCTCACAAGGCGGTCTCCCTGCCGGATCACCACCCGGCCCGCCACAGACAAGGGCCGGTCCAGCCAGCCACGCCACACACCGCCGCCGTAAGGCTCCACGCTGAGCCGCAGGGTATTGCCGGCGGAAGCCGCTTCTGCGGTCTCCCGCACCTTGAAGGTGGGAGAATCGCTGTGGGCCGCCGCCATCAAAAAGCCGTGAAACGGCCCCTCAGGCACCCGGAACGCCACCAGAGCGGAGTCACCCCGCTCCACAACATATAGTGTCCCCTTTTCCAGCTTCCACTGCTCAGATTCCCGCAGCTCCACCGCTCCCGCCGCCGTCAAGGCCGCTTTGGCGTTGGCCGCCGCATGGTAGCAGGTGGGGCTTTCGTCTAAAAAGCGAAACAGCTTTTGCACCGTATCCACGTTGATTTCCTCCTGTCCGATCCTGATTTTTTATTATTATACGCTCTTTTGTCCCCGAGGTAAAGATAGGTGCCAAAGTTTTCTCGCGCTTTTTATAACATATTACAAATCTGTTTTCAGCCCTTGAAACGCAAGATATTGTATGTTATGATTCTTTTGCTACAAAAATATTGAGGGTGCCCTGTGCACCCTTTCAAAATGTAATGGAGGAAGATCAGCATGACAGTCATCAAGCGGAACGGCTCGGAGGTAACCTTTGATATCACCAAGATCATTGCGGCCATCACCAAGGCCAATGAAAGCGTGGACGAGTCCATCCGGATGACCCCCATGCAGATCCAGCGGATCGCGGAAAGCGTGGAGTTCTCCTGCCTGAAGATGAACCGCTCCCCCTCTGTGGAGGAAATACAAGATTTAGTGGAGTACCAGATCATGGCCCACGGCGCCTTTGAGGTGGCCAAGAACTATGTGACCTACCGCTACACCCGCTCTCTGGTCCGCCGCTCCAACACCACCGACGAGAAGATCCTCTCCCTGATCGAGTGCTGCAACGAGGAGGCCAAGCAGGAAAACGCCAACAAGAACCCGGTGGTGAATTCCACCCAGCGGGACTACATGGCCGGCGAAGTGAGCCGTGACATCACGGAGCGCATCCTGCTGCCCCAGGAGATCGTGGAAGCCCACCGGGAGGGCATCATCCACTTCCATGACGCTGATTATTACGCCCAGCACATGCACAACTGCGATCTGGTGAACCTGGAGGATATGCTGCAAAACGGCACCGTCATCACCGGCACCCTCATCGAGCGGCCCCACAGCTTCGCCACTGCCTGCAATATCGCCACCCAGATCGTGGCGCAGGTGGCCTCTAACCAGTACGGCGGCCAGTCTATCTCCCTGACCCATCTGGCCCCCTTTGTGGAGGTCAGCCGTCAGAAGATCCGTAAGATCGTGGAGGCGGAAATGGCCTCCATCGGCGCGGACCCCGGTGCGGAAAAGATCACGGAGCTGGTGGAGACCCGTTTGCGGGAGGAGATCCGCCGCGGTGTTCAGACCATTCAGTATCAGGTGGTAACGCTGCTGACCACCAATGGGCAGGCTCCCTTCATCACCGTGTTCATGTATCTGGGCGAGGCTGAAAACGAGCGAGAAAAGAAAGATCTGGCCATGATCATCGAGGAGATGCTGCTCCAGCGGTATCAGGGCGTGAAGAATGAGGACGGCGTGTGGGTCACCCCTGCCTTCCCCAAGCTGATCTACGTACTGGAGGAGGACAACATCACCGAGGATGCCCCCTACTGGTATCTCACAGAGCTGGCCGCCAAATGCACCGCCCGCCGCATGGTGCCGGACTACATCTCCGAGAAGAAGATGCGGGAGCTGAAGGGCGACGTCTATACCTGCATGGGCTGCCGCTCCTTCCTGACGCCGGACCGCTTCACCGACGCGGGTATCGGCAACATTGCCAACGCCAAGAATTACCAGCCCGGCAAGCACAAGTACTACGGCCGCTTCAATCAGGGCGTGGTCACCATCAACCTGCCGGACGTGGCACTGTCCTCCGGCGGCAATCTGGACAAGTTCTGGAAGATTTTTGAGGATCGTCTGGAGCTGTGCCACCGGGCCCTTCAGTGCCGCCATGAGCGGCTCAAGGGCACCACCTCCGACGCCGCCCCCATTTTGTGGCAGTACGGTGCGCTGGCCCGGCTGAAAAAGGGCGAAACCATCGACAAGCTGCTCTACAACGGCTATTCCACCATTTCTCTGGGCTACGCGGGCCTGTATGAATGCGTGAAGTACATGACCGGCAAGAGCCACACCGACCCCAGTGCCACCCCCTTCGCCCTATCCATCATGCAGAAGATGAACGACAAGTGCGCCGAGTGGAAGAAAGCCGAAAACATCGACTATTCTCTGTACGGCACACCGCTGGAATCCACCACTTACAAGTTCGCTAAGTGCCTCCAGCGCCGGTTCGGCATCATTGAGGGCATCACTGACAAGGGCTACATCACCAACAGCTACCATGTCCACGTCACGGAGGAGATCAACGCCTTTGACAAGCTCAAATTCGAGGCCCAGTTCCAGCACCTCTCCCCCGGCGGCGCCATCAGCTATGTGGAGGTTCCGGACATGCAGAACAACATCCCCGCCGTGCTGGAGGTGATGAAGTTCATCTACAACAACATCATTTACGCCGAACTCAACACCAAGAGCGACTACTGTCAGGTCTGCGGCTGGGATGGTGAGATCCAGATCGTAGAGGACAACGGCAAGCTCATCTGGAAGTGCCCCAAGTGCGGCAACACGGATCAGGACAAGATGAACGTCGCCCGCCGGACCTGCGGCTACATCGGCACCCAGTTCTGGAACCAGGGCCGGACTCAGGAGATCCGGGACCGGGTCCTGCATCTGTAAAAAAAATCACTCCGAAGCAACAGGCCTCCTCTGCCAAGATGAGGCCTGTTTTTCTTTGGTAAGACGGCAGCAGCCGCCCCGATGGGAATTTCCGTCAGGGCGGCTGTCTCTTTATTCATGGACCCGCAATTCCAATACGTCCGGCCGGGCATAGTGGCCCACGCCGTCAAACTCCATGCGGCTGGCAATGGCCTGCTGCATATCCAGATCGGCGTAGATGATCTCCTCCTTGTCCCACACCGGCTGCGTTACATAGTGGCCGTAGGGGTCCACCACGCAGCTTCCGCCCCGGCAGGGGATGTCGCTCAGTTGTTCGATCTCCTGCGGGCAGTGGAGATCCTTGGGGTACATCTCCTTGGTGAACACCATGTCGGCGTTGATGAAGAAGCAGTGGCCCTCGATGGCAATGTGCTTGATGGTGTCCTGCCATTCGGGGTTATCGTTGGTGTTGGGGGAAATATAGAGGGTAATGCCCTTCTGGTACAGGGCCACCCGAGCCAGAGGCATATAGCTCTCCCAGCAGATCAGATTGCCCATAGGTCCCCAGGGGGTATCGGTGATGGGGAAATAGTCCTTGTTGGCGTCACCGTACACCAGACGCTCCGCTCCGGTGGGCTTCAGCTTCCGGTGGACGTTCAGCAGCTCCCCCTCCGGGGAAAATACGAGGTTGGAGTTATACAGCGTGGCGCTGTCCTCACCCCGCTCGGACACGCCGATGCTGACATAGGCGTGGACCTCCTTCGCCGCCTGTCCCAGCAGCTCCGTCTCAGGACCGGGGACGCAGAGAGAGTTGTCATAGTACCGTTTCCAGTCCAGACGGCCCACCTTGTCCCGGCTGCCTACGGTGTAGCCGAAGGTCATGCCGTAGGGATAGCAGGGGATGATGAGCTCCGGGAACACGATCAGCTCCGCGCCGTTTTTCCCGGCTTCCCGGATCAGTTCCACCATTTTTTCCGTACCGGCTTTTTTGTCAAACATCACCGGGGCGCACTGCACCACAGCCACCCGGCAGGTATCCTTCAGATCTTTCATAGTTATTCCTCCTGACTGGACCGGCGCTTCTGCGCCGCGTTACAGCTTCATGATAGCAAATCCTTTCGCCAATGACAATACAGAAAAAATCGATCAATCTTTCCAGATAAAAATGGGAACCGGGGGATCGTTCCGCCGGTTGGCCCAATCGCAGCGGAGGACGGAAAATTTCCGGTCATCCAGCGTTTCCAGCCATGTCATCACGGCATCCCGCTCCCCGTAGCCGTTGGCACCGCCGTAATACAGGGCAATGGCGATGACGCCGCCGGGCTTCAGCAGCCGCAGAGCCGCCTCCAACGCCGCTACGGAGGTATCCGACCGGGTAAAGATAGACGGGTCCCCGCCGGGAAGCCGTCCGAAGTTGAACACCACACAGTCCACCGTTTCCGCCACCGCGTAGCGCTCCATATTGGCGTGGCTGTCCCGGATCACCTCCGCCGTCAGGCCCTCCGCCGCCAGCAGGGCCTTGGTCTGCGCCACCGCCGCCTCCTGAATGTCAAAGGCCAGCACCCGGCCCGCATCCCCCGTCAGGCGGCACAGCAGGGCCGTATCCCGGCCCTTTCCCGCCGTGGCGTCGATGCAGAAGTCTCCCGGCTTCACGGTTCGGCGCAGGAATTCGTGGACCATAGACAGTGTGTTCAGTTGCATAGATCAGGTCCTCCGTATAGAAAAGGGACCCTCATCGAGGGTCCCTCAGACTGTCAATAAAGTGGTAAATCCTCCGCGACGGTAAGGAAGGGTGTGCGCGGGAAACCCAAGAAGGGGAAGCAGGCGAAGCGCCGCCAGCGGCGGATGAAGCGAGCCTGTTTCGAGGATGGCCCCCGGTTTTCGGGGGCAAAGCACACGGAAACCGGCTGGGCCGACGGTGTATTCCTGCTCCACACGGGGAGAAAAAGACTTTTTCGACACGCTAAGGGACCCTCATCGAGGGTCCCTTTGATGGATCGAATATAGCTTAGCCCTTGACGATGGAAGCGGTGTCCATAGCGATCATGAGCTCCTCATTGGTGGGGATCAGCAGGACCTTCACCTTGGAGTCAGCGGCGGAGATGACGGCTTCCTTGCTACGGACATTGTTGGCCTCGGCGTCCATCTTCACGCCCATGAACTCCAGACCGGAGGCGATGTCCAGACGCTGAGAAGCACTGTTCTCGCCCACGCCGGCGGTGAAGATGATGGCGTCCACGCCGCCCATAGCGGCAGCATAAGCGCCGATGAGCTTCTTCACGCCATAATTGAACATATCCACGGCCAGACCGGCGCGCTCGTTGCCGTCCTTGTGGGCATTCTCCAGATCACGGAAGTCGGAGGACACACCGGACACACCCTGCACGCCGGACTTCTTGTTGAGGATATCCAGCATGGTGTCGATGTTCATGTCATACTTATTCATCAGATACTGCAGGATACCGGCGTCCAGATCGCCGGCGCGGGTGCCCATGGGCAGACCGGCCAGAGGGGTGAAGCCCATGGAGGTATCCACGCTCTTGCCGCCGTCCACGGCGGTGACGGAGGAACCGTTGCCCAGGTGGCAGGAGATCAGCTTCAGCTCCTCAGGCTTCTTGCCCAGCATAGCGGCAGCGCGCTGAGAGACATACTTATGAGAGGTGCCGTGGAAGCCGTAGCGACGGACCTTGTCATTCTCATAGTACTCATAAGGCAGAGCATACATATAGGCCTTGGCAGGCATAGTCTGATGGAAAGCGGTATCGAACACGGCCACCTGAGGCACGTCCTTGCCCATAACGGCGGTGCAGGCGTTGATGCCGGTGATGTTGGCAGGGTTGTGGAGAGGAGCCAGGGGGATGCAGTCCTCCAGAGCCTTCATGACCTCATCGGTGATGAGAACAGACTTGTTGAAGGCCTCGCCGCCGTGCACCACGCGGTGACCCACAGCGTCGATCTCCTTCATGGAGCCGATCACGCCGTTGTCCTTGTCCACCAGAGCGTTCAGCACAGCCTGAATGGCCTCGGAATGGGTGGGCATGGCCACATCCACGGCGTCCAGCACCTGCTTGCCCTCGATCTGGGGCTTGTAGGTGAACTTGCCGTCAATGCCGATGCGCTCGCACAGGCCCTTGGCCAGCAGCACGCCGGTCTCGGGGTTCAGCAGCTGATACTTCAAAGAGGAACTGCCCGCGTTGATAACCAGAATATTCATCGTTGGATCTCCTTCTTCTTTTGGGAAAGCCTTGCCAGCTTTCCATATTTAAGCTACAATGTAAATATAATGTTTGCATTTGCGCAAACTCTCTTTTTCATTATAACAAATCCTCCGCAAGATACAACCTACATTTTTACCGAATTGACATTATTTTGTAACCGCTTTGAGGTGACAAATGTGAAAACCGCTGGTATCATAACAGAATATAATCCCCTGCATTATGGTCACCTCGCCCTGATACAGGCCGTCCGGCAGCAATTTGGCGGAGACACAGCCGTTATTTGCGCCATGAGCGGCGATTTTGTCCAGCGAGGTGACTTTGCGTTGGTACGCCGTCACGCCCGGGCGGAAGCCGCCGTCCGGAGCGGGGCGGATCTGGTATTGGAGCTGCCCCTCCCCTGGGCCGTCAGCTCTGCCGAGGGATTCGCCCAAGGCGGCGTCGAGGTTCTCACCGCCACGGGGCTGCTGGACGTGCTGGCTTTCGGCAGCGAATGCGGAGACAGCGCCGCTCTTCTGCGAACCGCAAGGGCGCTGGAGGGCAATGCCTTTCAGTCGGCTCTGCAAGCAGAACTGACCAAGGGGGACAGCTTTGCCGCCGCCCGCCAGCGGGCTATTGCCGCCTTGCTTTCCCCATCGGATGCCGCCCTGCTGTCCGACCCCAACAACACCCTTGGGATCGAATACTGCCGGGCGCTGCTACGTGTAGGCGCGGCTCCTGCGCTGTTTACGATCCCCAGGACCGGTGCGGCCCATGACGCCGCCCCGGAGAACGCCGGGGGCTATTCTGCCTCCGCCATTCGGCACCTGCTGGCAGAAGGACGCCCAGCCGATGCCCTGTCCCGGATGGTCCCGGCCATGAGGGCCGTTTACGAGGTGGAGGAGACTGCGGGCCGCGCGCCGGTATTCGCCGCCGCCTGTGAGCGGGCAATTCTGGCCCGGCTCCGGTCCATGACTCCGGCAGAATTCGATGCGTTGGACACCGGACACGAGGGCGTCGGCCAGCGGCTGTACAACGCCAGCCGGAACGCCGCCACCCTCGACGCCGTTTTAGACAACGCCAAAACCAAGCGCTACGCTTACGCCCGGCTGCGGCGGATGGTCCTCTGGGCCTATCTGGGCCTGACCCCCGCCAAGCTGCCCGCCTCCGTCCCTTACCTGCGAGTCCTGGCCGCTAATGAGACCGGCCGGGCACTGCTGGGCCGGATGCGGAAAACCGCCCGCCTTCCGGTCATTACGAAGCCCGCCGCCATCCGGTCCCTCTCCCCTGACGCTCAGCGTCTCTTTGAGACTGAGAGCCGGGCCGCCGACCTGTACGCTCTGGCGTATCCGGAACTGACAGAAGCCTGCGGCTCCCTCTGGCGGCAGAATCCCGTCATGCCCTGACTCATTTCCTGAAAGGAGTTCCTCACATGAAAAAGTATCTGTCTCTGATCCTGGCCCTATGCCTGCCGGCGCTGCTGGGCGGCTGCGGTGCTGTTCCGCTCCCCATGCCGGAATCCCCGACGCCGCCTCCCGCTGCGGATACAGAGGAAATTACTTATGAAGTGTCCACCGACCCCTATGAACAAACGGTGACAGCGGAGGACGGCACCACTTTGATGGTCATTGATTTCCAGATCCCGCACTTACAGGCTTACGCAGACGGCACGCTGATCGAGGAACCGGAGACCCCGGAGCAGAAGCAGGCCATGGACCGGGTCCATACCTTTAACGAGAATTTCGACCAGTGGCGGGAATCGAATTCCTCAGAGGAAAACGTTTCCTTTGTGAAGGATCTGTATCGGGATATGCCTGAGATGTTTTCCGAGGACCATATGGCTCCTCTTTCAGAGGAACTGACTTACACCTGCTACCGTACCGGCACCCTCATCAGCATTGCCGCCGATTATTACAGCTATCTGGGCGGTGCGCACCCCAACACCGTGTATTTCGCATGGAACTATGATCTGGACAGTGGTATGTTCCTCACCATCTCGGAGCTGGCTGCTGATCCCCAGACCTTCACGCTGGCAGTGGCGGATATGATCGAGGTACAGGCGGAGGAACAGATCGCATCGACACCGGAACTGGAGGGGCGGTCCCTCTCCGATGTCTACTGGGATAATTACCGGGAGACCATGGAGAAATGGAGCAGCGACTACGCCGCCTCCTTTGACGCGGACGGTCTGACGGTGATCTTCTCCACCTATGAGCTGGCCTCTTACGCCAACGGCCCGCAGGAGTTCCATTTCCCCTACGCCGCGCTGGACAGCTATTGGAGCGACAGCGGTCGGGCGGTGCTGGGCCTGGACTGATATTTTCGCAGCCGTAAAACAGTCCTTACAACTCAATTTGTAAAAAGGGCAGTCCCAATCGGGACTGCCCTCAGCGTGTCGAAAAAGTCTTTTCTCCCCGCTGAGCAAGTTTTCAGAACTTCATAAAAGTTCTGAAAACTTAGGATTTTAATGGCGCGGGACACCCCTCTTGGGTTTCCCGCGCACACCCTTCCTTACCGTCGCGGAGAATTTACTACTTTATCGACAGTCTTAGGGCAGTCCCAATCGGGACTGCCCTTTCATTTTGATTTTTTAGAAATGCGAATCTTAGTACAGCTTCGCACCGGCGGGAATCCGGTCATCCACCATCAGGAGATTCAGGCCCTCGTGACCGTCCTCCTCATGAACGGCGGAGATCAGCATACCCTCGGAATCAATGCCCATCATCTTTCTGGGAGGCAGGTTCACGATGGCGATGGCCGTCTTGCCAACCAGCTCTTCCGGCTCATAATATTCATGGATGCCGCTCAAAATCACGCGATCCGTGCGCTCGCCGTCATTCAAAGTGAACTTCAGCAGCTTCTTGGACTTCTTCACCGCTTCGCAGGCCAGGATCTTCACAGCCCGGTAATCGGACTTGGCGAAGGTTTCAAAATCCACCATGTCCTTGAAGATGGGTTCGATCTTCACGTTGGAGAAGTCGATCTTCTCCTGCACGGGAGCCGCGGCAGGCGCGGAAATGGCCTTTTCAGCCTTCTTGTCGGTATCCAGCGGCTTCATGGTCGGGAACAGGATGACCTCCCGGATGGTGTCTGCGCCGGTGAGCAGCATGACGCAGCGGTCGATGCCCATACCCATGCCGCCCGTGGGAGGCATACCGTATTCCATGGCGGTGAGGAAATCCTCGTCCAGCATTTCGGTCTCGTCATCGCCCCGCTCCCGCTGCTCCACCTGCTTTTCAAAGCGCTGGCGCTGGTCGATGGGGTCGTTCAGCTCGGAATAGGCGTTGGCCAGCTCGCTGTGGCAGATAAACAGCTCGAAGCGCTCCGTCAGCCGGGGATCGGCAGGGCTGCGCTTGGTCAGGGGGCTGACCTCCACAGGATACATGGTAATGAAGGTGGGCTGGATCAGCTTCTCCTCCACCTTCTGATCGAAGCAGGCGTACAGGGCGTTGCCCCAGGTCTTTTCGGCGGCATCCGCCAGCTCCACGCCCACGGCCTTAGCCGCGGCCACGGCCTCGGCGTCATCGGTGATGGCGCCGAAGTCCACGCCCACATACTCCTTGACGGCGTCCACCATGGTCAGCCGGCGCCAGCCGGGAGTCAGGTCGATCTGCTCGCCCATCCACTCCACCTGATAGCTGCCGTTGATCTCCTTGGCAGCGCCTGCCAGAATGCCCTCGGCAATGTCCATCATGGTGTGGAAGTCGGCGTAAGCCTGATACATCTCCACGGTGGTGAATTCGGGGTTATGCTTGGGGTCCATGCCCTCGTTGCGGAAAATGCGGCCGATCTCATACACTCGGTCCATGCCGCCCACGATGAGCCGCTTCAGCGGCAGCTCCGTGGCGATGCGCATGTACATATCAATGTCCAGCGTGTTGTGATGGGTGATGAAGGGCCGGGCGGCGGCGCCGCCGGCGATGGTGTTCAGAACGGGGGTCTCCACTTCCATGTAACCCATGTTGTCCAGATAGTTCCGCATGAACTTGATGAACTGAGAACGGATAACGAAGTTCTTCTTCACCTCGGGGTTCACCATCAGGTCCACATAGCGCTGACGGAACCGCAGTTCCTTATCCTGCAGGCCGTGGAACTTCTCCGGCAGGGGCAGGAGGGACTTGGACAGCAGGGTGATGTTATGCGCCCGGACGCTCATCTCGCCCCGCTGGGTGCGGAACGCCTCGCCCTCGACGCCCACGATGTCGCCGATGTCGAACTTCTTGAACTTCTTATAGACCTCTTCGTCCATCTCGTCCTGACGGGCGTAGAGCTGGATGCGGCCGTCCCGGTCCTGCAAATCGCAGAAAGATACCTTGCCCATGCCGCGCTTGCTCATGAGGCGGCCTGCCACCTTGACGGGCTTGCCCTCCATGGCGTCGAAGTTGTCCTTGATCTGCTGGGAGGTCGCATCCCAGTCAAAGCGGGTGATCACAAAGGGGTTCTGGCCCTCCGCCTGGAGATTCGTCAGCTTCTCCCGGCGAATACGGGTCTGCTCGGACAGGCTCAGCTCCGGCTGGGCCTGGGGATTCTTCTGTTCAGCCATGCTTCTTTCTCCTTAGCGTTCGATCTTCTTAACGGTGTAACGGATGTTGCCGAAGGGCGCTTCCACCACGACCTCCTGGCCCTCCTTGGCGCCCAGGAAGGCCTTGCCGAAGGGAGACTCCTCGGAGATGATGCCGTGCATGGGATCGGACTCCTGAGAGCCGACGATCTTATAGCTGGCTTCCTTGCCATCGGCGCCCTGAACAGTGACGGTGCAGCCGATGGTGATGGTGTCAGACGCGGCGGACTCATCCACGATGACCACGTGCTGCAGGATCACTTCCAGCTCGGCAATGCGGGAATAGAGCTTGCCCTGCTCGTTCTTTGCCTCATCATACTCGCTGTTTTCGCTGAGGTCGCCGAAGCCGCGGGCGATCTTGATCTGCTCCGCCACCTCGTCGGACCGGGTGGTCTTCAGATAATTCAGTTCCTGCTCCAGCTCGTCCTTGCGAGCTTGGCTCATTTTGTATTCTTTTTCCATTTCGGCTGTTCCTTTCATTATCCTGAAGTGTATAACACTCCTAATTTACCATGGTTTTATATTGTAATAGGTATCTTCCGGATTGTCAAGGGCAAAAGGCCCTGATTTCGGGAACAGCCCCTTTGTTTTCCGTTTCTTCCAGCTGCACGGACACCTGCCCCGGCCGCAGAGCGCCGGTCCGCCACAGGACCGACAGAAGCTGGCCCCGGTCAAGGCCCTCCGGCAGCCTTGCCTCCACCTCCGGCGGCAGCAGGAGCCGAGGCAGGGGCAGCGATTCGTCATACAACGGCAAAAAGCCGCCGCCCTGCGCTTCCGTAGGGTCAAAGGCTATGTGGACAGACACCGGCTCCCGCTCCGTCTCCGGGTTCAGCACGATGGACACGCCGTATTCCCGCCGCAGACGGCGGCACAGCTCCTCCCCGCCGAAGGGGACCTTCAATATGAGATACCGGTGCCGCAGAGCCAGCTCCGTCACCGTCCGCACCACCTCGCCGGAGAGGGCGTCCGCCGTGATCAGCACCCGCGTCCCGGCGGGGTTTTCCCCCCGGAACCGCAGCAGCTCTCCGCACCAGTCCGCGGCGATGGCCCGTCGGAGCGGCAGAGTCTCTACCGGGCGCAGCCCCTCCGGCAGAGCCTCCGCTGAGGCCCCGGCAGGCAGCACCACCTGCTCCACCCTCTGCCGCAGCAGCTTTTTTCCGGCGGTACGGAGCCTCCGCCGCTCCGTTAAGGGGTTCCTGCGCCGGTCCTGCGCCATCCGGGCGCAGAGAAACCGGATATGCAGCACGCTGACCTCCTTTAACGTAACAGGACGGGTCCAATGCCCGCTTGGTTCCCAAAGCATCATTCCTACCATAACGATCAACCTCCTGCCCCATGGTATGGGACAGGAGGTCGATTCAGAACGGTTCGCCGTTCCTTACATCTTTTTCAGTTCGCTGAGGATACAAAGCCCCATGGCCAGCACAGGCAGCAGTCCCCGCAGGCACAAAAAGCCCTGCGGATCGCCTAAGCGGATATTGGCATCGGCAAACAGTCCCACAACCCACGCGGCCAGCGTGGCGTTGATCGCTTTCAGATACATTCGCACTTCCTCCTTTTATTTGCCCACCGAGGTGCCGGAGAGGGTGTAGCCCGTCAGATACCCCTTCTTCGGCGCCGCGCCGTGGCTCAGGGGATTGATCCGCACATTGTTTTCCACCACCTCAAAGTGGAGGTGGGGCCCAGTGGAGTGTCCGGTGGAGCCGGTAATGCCGATGGTCTGCCCCTGCTTGACGTAGGTTCCCACGCTGACCTTGATGCTGCTCATGTGAGCGTACAGGGTGGTGTTGCCCACGCCGTGAGAAATGACCACATAGTTGCCGTAGGAGCTGGACCGCTGGGCGATGATGACTGTGCCCGCCTTGGCAGCGTACACCGGACTGGTGTAACCCACCCGGCCGATGTCGGTGCCCTTGTGGTTGGTGGAGCCAACGCCGCCGGGAGAATTACGCCCGCCTACGGTGGAGGTGATATACCGGCTGTCCACCGGCCAGATATAGCCGCCGGGGTTAGTGTTGTATTTCTTTCCCTCCGCCGCCATCTGTTCTTCCAGCTTCTTCTGCATTTGCTTGACCTGCTGCTCGATGCGGCGCTCCTCGGCCTCCAGCTCCTTCAGCGTGGCCTGATACTCGGCGGCGTTGTCGTCGATCTCCTTGACCAGCTTGTTGGCCTCGTCCCGCTGGGCGCTGAGCTGCTTTTTCTGGGTCTCCAGTTCTGCTTTGGCGGCTTCCAGCGCCGCCTTATTGGCTTCCAGACCGGCTTTCTTCTCCGCGATCTCCGCCTGCAGGGTCTGAAGGTCCTGAATCACCCGCCGGTCATAGTCCATGACCTCGTTGATAAAGTCCAGACTGCCCAGCAGGTCGGAAAAGCTGTTGGCCTTGAACAGCACCGACCAATAGCTGATGGTGCCCCGCTCCTCCATTTCCCGGACCCGCTTGCAGAACAGCTCGTATTGAGCCTCCTCCCGCTGCTGGGCGTCCGCCAGTTCGATTTCCGCCTGAGAAATAAGGGCGTTGTAGTCGGAGATCTGAGCCTCCGTGTTGCTGATCTTGGCGTTGGTGTTGGCGATCTGGTCATCCAGAAGGGTCTTTTTCTGCACCGCCGCCGCCTTGTCGTTCTTCAGACTGTTGAGCTTGCTCTGGATCTCCTTTTGCTTTTTATCCAAGCTGGCGGCGTTCCCCTTCAGGGCGTCGATATCCGCCTGGGTGACCTTGGCGGCCATAGCCGGGGCCACATTCACCGACAGGCACAGCACCGCGCAGAGCAGCGCGGCGCAGATGCGGACATAGCGCTTGTTTTTCTTCATGCCCGTCCTCCTTTACACCTGGAGGAACCGCCGGATGGCGGAAAGGCTGCCGCCTACGCCAATGAGGATGCCGGCCCCCAGAAATACACCGCCCACCGGCTTCCAGAGCTGCTGGAAGGGCACGATGGAAAGGAGCTGTAAGGTGTCATTGTTGGCAACGCCCTGCGCAATGGCTTCATACAAGCCCCATTGCAGCAAAAAGGCAAGGATCGCACCGGTAAGGCCCAGCATGAAGCCCTCATACACAAAGGGCCAGCGGATAAAGCCGTTGGTCGCGCCCACCATTTTCATAATGGCGATCTCATCCCGCCGGTCAAAGGTGGTGAGCTTGATGGTGTTGGAAATAATGAACATGGACACCACAAACAGCACTGCGATCAGCGTCAGGCAGATGACTGTGGCGATATTCCGGACTGTGATGAAGCCGTTGGTCAGCTCCGCATAGGCGTTGATGCCGCCGATGCCGGGAATGGCCTTGATGAGTTCCACTGTCTGGCTCTGGAGCTTCAGCTCCTTGACCTTGATGGCGAATCGGTCCCGGAGGATGTTGGGGTCCAGATCCTGAAAATATTCCTCATCCGGGTGTTCGCTGATGAAGGACTGCATGGCCTCCTCACGGGAGATAAAGGTGACGGACGCCACATTGTCCACCGCTTCCAGTTTCTTTTGCAGGGCCTTGGCCTGTGCCTCCGTATAGCTGTCATCCACAAATGCTAAAATCTCATTGTCCTGCTCCGCCTGCTTCAAGTTGGCGTCCGCGTTGACGGCCACCAGCGTAAAGGTGCCCATGATCAGCAGGCACGCCACGGTAATGCCGATGGCCGCAAAGGACATGAAGCCGTGGCTGAACATATTGGATAGACCCTCGTGGAAGAAATATCCGAAATCGTGTTTACTCATGGATATGCCCTCCCACATAGCCGCCTACGCTGTCGTTGATGATGCGGCCCTGGTCAATGGTAATGACCCGCTTGCCGAATTTGTTTACCAGATCCTTTTCGTGGGTCACTACCAGCACGGTGGTGCCCAGCTGGTTGATCTTCACCAGCAGCGTCATGATCTCCATGGAGCGCTCCGGGTCCAGATTGCCGGTAGGCTCGTCGGCAATGATGGTAGCAGGGTTGTTCACCAGCGCCCGGGCAATGGCCACGCGCTGCTGCTCGCCGCCGGAAAGCTCGCTGGGAAAATTCTCCGCCTTCTTTTCCAGACCCACCAGCTGCAAAACGTATGTAATGCGCTGTTTGATCTCTTTTTTCGGCATTCCCACCGCCCGCATGACAAATTCCAGGTTCTCATACACGGTTTTCTTCTCGATCAGGCGGAAATCCTGGAAAATAACCCCCAGCGTCCGGCGCATCATGGGGACTTGCCGCTCCGCAATGTTGCTGACGGAAAAGCCGTTGATCATGATACGGCCTGCGGTGGGGACCTCCTCCCCGGTGAGCATTTTGATAATGGTAGATTTTCCGGACCCGGAGGGGCCCACTAAAAACACAAACTCGCCGTCCTCAATGGCGGCGCTGATACCCCGGATGGCACGGGTCCCGTTGGGATATTCCATTTCCACGTCTTTCAGGCGGATCATCAAGCAGTCTCCTTATTCTTTGTCCAATCGGCCTTTCCTCATGGGATCTGGTCGACATAATATTATACATAGCCACATTATATACGGCTTTTCGGGACATTGCAACGTTTCCTTGCAGATTCCTTTCAAAGTTTTTCCCGGGAAATTTTTCCGGTTCCCCACCGCCCCCGCTCCTTGGAAAGCTGTTTTTTGCTTTGAGAACAGTCTCGTTCCGACAAAAAACCGGGAAGCCTGACGGCTTCCCGGTTTCAGCGTGTCGAAAAAGTCTTTTCTCCCCGCTGAGCAAGTTTTCAGAACTTCAT
>OGFF01001184.1_pt1 | contig 29631 bp, 19 predicted proteins | sample 1570751 | NCBI WGS metagenome assembly OGFF01 (sample SAMEA2581951, study PRJEB24529) | metagenome | biome: Human gut stool | place: China | collected 2011 | reverse complement strand
GTCAAACTCCGAGGTGACTTTTACATACACCCGTTGCGGGGTGGGCCGCTGGGCGGCGCGGCGTTTGGCGGGATTCAGAGCGTCCATGGCGGCCTCCCGAAAATTATTAACAACCAACGGTTGTTAAAGCTTGCCTTTATGATAGCACAAACAACCGCCCGATGCAAGAGGGCTTTTGGACTTTCCGATTTGAAAGTCCGAAGAATGACATGATGAGAGAAGGAGCTGATACGGATGAAAGAGATCAAACAGAAGCCGGCTGGAGGAAAGCCGAAAACAGCGGATGCCGCCCGTGTTCCCAAGGCCGTGGTGAAAGCGGCGTGGCTGCAAGCCAGAGAGGCGGCGCGGGCCGGGGAAAAGCAGGTTGTTGGCGGGAAGGACGGAGCATATTCCGGTGCGGCGGATACTGGGGAAAAAGGCGCGGATAAGTTGGTAAGCACTGGAGAAAGGGTGACCGAATTGGCCTACCGAGGTGGACGAAAGCTGGCGGAACGCTCTGCCGGGCAGCGGCGGGAGCGGGCCAAAGCGGCGCAGACCGGTGGCGAAGCAGCACAGCGCCACGGTGCAGGGGAAACGATAGCGCATACAAGCACGATTGAAGCCTCCAGGCCCCCACAAACCCGCGAGGCTGGCCGTGTGTCGGACGAGAACCGCCCGGCAGGGGCACGGCCCCAGCAGAGAGAATCCCGCGCCGTTGGCCGAGCCAAGCCCATCAAACCGGGCCGGGAAATGAAACAAGGTGCGCCCGGCCCCAAAACGACTGAGCAGGCCGGGAAAGCCCGTCAGGCGGTGCAAGCGGCTGCCCGGAACGGCCAGGCCAAAGCCCGGTTTACCCAACGCGCACAGCAAACGGCAAAAAGAGCCGTCGACACAACCAAACGTGCAACGGACGCTGCCCGTGCCGGGATGCGTGCACTTGTGGAGGCCCTGCACAGCTTACTGATTGCCTTGGCCGCAGGCGGCAGTGTGGCGGTACTGATCGTGGTGCTGATTTGCCTGATCGCCTTTGTCGCCGGATCGGCCTACGGTATCTTCTTTGCCGCTGAAGCCCCCGGCGAGGACGCGTTCACCGTACAGCAGGCGGTGGAGCAGTTGGGCGGCGAATACCGCGATTACTTACAACAAATAGAATCCACCATGCCGCACGACCGCCAGGAAATCAAAGCCAACGACGATGTGTACTACATCCGTTGGCAGGACGTCCTGGCGGTCTTTTCTTCGTATGTGGCGGGCAGCGAACAAGGCACGCCCGTTGCGGCACTGACAGAGGAACAGGTGGACAAGCTGCGGGAAATTATGTGGGCAATGAACGCGGTGGACTATTTCACCCACCCGGAGACTGCCACTATAGGAACCACTGACAAAGATGGCAACTTAACCACCACAGAAATCACTGAAACTGTCCTCGTAATCGAACTGACCCACAAAACGCCCGACGAGATGGCGGTAGACTACCATTTTACCGCCCGCCAAAGCACATACCTGCAACTCCTGCAAGACCCGCAGTATGAAGAACTGTGGGCAGAATTGCTCGGCGGTTTTGCACAGGGTGGTGGAAAACTTATGTCCCCGGACAGCACCCGCACACCGACAGGCACCCTGCAATGGCCGCTGCCGGTTGCGGGTACGATTACCTCGCAGTTCGGACATCGCGTAGACCCCATCACCGGCGAAGTCAGCTCCCACACCGGCACCGACATTGCCTGCGCCGAGGGTACGCCAATCCTCGCCGCCGCAGATGGAACCGTCACCGTTGCCAACGGTCTTGACAGCTGGGGCGGCAGTTACGGCTATTACATCCAAATCGACCACGGCGGCGGGCTGGAAACGCTATATGCCCACTGTTCGTCCATCTGCGTCACCACCGGTCAGCAAGTACAGTCGGGACAAGTCATAGGCTATGTCGGCCACACAGGGCGGGCAACAGGGAGCCATTTGCATTTCGAGATACACATAAATAAAATTAGGAAGGACGCAATGAGTTATTTCGGGATGTAATATTGTGAACAGCTTTGTCGGAACGATTTTCTGCTAATATTTTTTGTTTACGGCGAGGTTTAAAGAATATCCGTGGTTGCAGATCAAAAGGATACATATTGTAGAGTTTCGGATTGCTTTCCAGCCGGAAGGCAACACAGGATTCCGTCTGCTCAAAAACAGAAAAATCCGAACTGGGTCCAAAACCATGAATCGGCATATGATAAAACTTGCCTTTGTAGCGATAGCAGCCTTTTGTCAGTCTGGCTACATATGGAAAAATTGTAAGACTTCGATCCGACCAATATCGTGGGTTGCCCCGCCAGAGATACTGCGTATGATTCTTTCCCTCAAGACTCATCAGTTGCGCACCTGAAGAAGATACTTGCGCCATTAGATCTTCGTTCCGAATAGTATAAAGCATAAATTGTTTTCTCCTGAGTTTTATGTCAGATAAATGAAATCCTTCGGCATTTTGTAGGTTTTGCATTTGAATTGAGCTTTAGGCAACATCGCACAATTCCCGCCTGACAGCTTAAGCATCGCTCCGGCAGCTGCCGCACCTTGCTCGCTGTATCGGCACTTTGAATTGCGGTATTGCCTTTATTTAGCGATGGCGTGATACGATTCTTCGTACAATTTCCGAAAATGTACAAAGCAGTGTGCTGACGATTGACATTCGAAATCAGCGCACTGCTTTGCAGAAAAAATATTTGGCGGCAAGGTTCAGATTTGTGGACTCTGCAAGGGAATCACCATATTCTACGTTCTTGAAAACCGGTACGGTGCGGGACTCCATCTCCTGTGGCAAGAAACAGATGAGAAGGAGGCCCTTTCCCGTCCGGCAAAAGGCATGGACGCTCACAGTTGGCCTGATTGGTAACAGCGCCGTTGCTCCATACAATTCGACGCGTATAGACAGCCGGGTCATCTGCAAATTCCCAGTGGATACAGTCATGGCTTTCGGCGTACAGGTCGGCTCCCCAAATACCGCTGATACCTTGCCTCTTGCTTTTGAAATCATCCTTGATCAGCGGGCAGAAACGACCGTCCTCATACCGGAGGTATGGGTATTCCGAATCCGAATAGCCGCCGCCTGCCGGGGGTGGCAGAAGGGAATACCGATACGGATCATGAACCATTTTGCACCGGACTTTGGACAATTTGCAGTCGGTCACGGTCTGCTCAGCGCACAATCAGGACATAGGGATCAAACAGCTGCTCATGCAGTTCGTCCATGGCCTGTTCGGGGTCGGAAATATTGGTCAACCAGAGCGAATAGTCATACTGACAGAAGCCGGACAGATCCATCTTGAAGTTTGTTTCCCAGTTGTTGTTCATAACCCAAGAATACAACGGGCGGGCATTGTTTTCTGCTGCGCCGTCGCACAGGCGGATGGGGTGATGCTGCATCTCGCCGGTATAGAACATGGGAACATCTCTGGCTGCAATCAACACGCTGCCTTCGGGGGAAAGGCGTGCCGCGCCGTCATCCGACATATAGAATTCCATGCAGGTGCCGGGCAGCTGGTCAATGCCGGGGCGGAAAGCCTCACGCGCACCCTTGCGAAGCACGGTTTCGTTGCCGAGACGGTTCAGATCAAGCGACAGGAAAACACTCTCCACTTCGTCCGAAATTGTCTTGCCAAGTTCCAGGGTAAAGTCAATACGGGGAATGGCTTCATACAGCTTCAGCAGAACATCAGCTTTTACTGTACCGGCAAGGCTGTAATGCAGACGCAACTGGGTGAACACAGGACCATGTTCCATGCAGGTGATTTCCATCAGTTTTCCGATGTGCGTTTCTGCGTGTTTGCCGCGAATATTGCGACCCAGTGCACGGCGCTCTTCGTAAGAAGAGAATGGTACCTCCTGGTGCAGCGGCGTGCGCTGGTACACCGGCGTGAAGAATGGAATGGCAGTACCGGCCATTTCGGTTCCGGTGCGCTTATCCACAAACGAAGTGATGCCATCGCCCGGCTTATAGCAGATGCGGAAGAATTTGTTTTCCACTTCATACGGCAGGCGGTACGTCACCGGGTCGTAGTCATTCACAATATCCCGTACTTCTTCAGCGCCCATATAGCAGTGACGTGTATTCAGCGTTTCCGGAGCTTTGTGACGGGCAGCGTAGGTGTATTCTTTTTCTTCGCCGTAAGACAGCGTATCAATAAAGCTGATTTTGCGTCCGCGCGGGTGAGGGGATACCTGGCAGGTGTACAGGTTTCCTGCCAAATCACGCACCTCAACATCTTCAAGTGCAAGGGTTTCAATATAAAACTCGATCAGCTGGGGTTGGCTCGTGTGGCTGACGCCTACCGCACGCACAGTACCGGTGGTGTTGTAGTAGCGCAGCATATCGCCTTTCTTCTCGGCAATGGAGCAAAGCATAAGGGAGGCGGCTTCATGCGCCTTGGATGCGTAGCTGTTCTTACGCATATCCAGGTTCAGAACCATCGTGTCATATGGGTTGGTAATAGTAGAAGAATGTCCCCATGTATGCTCTGCATACAGCATCAAGTTGTCCTGCACGGCTTCTGCCAGCGCCGGATAGTGTGTTTCTGCATCCGGGTCCAGACGGTTTGCAAGCTGCCAACGGTGGTCGGCATCCTTGTAGTGCTTGACCGCATAGGGGGTACTGCCGACACCATTGGCCCACCAGTCCGTCCAGTCACCGCGGTAAACAGGTGCATCCGTAAGTTTCGGTGCGATGGCAGCGTACAACTCCTGCAGAGAAACCATCTCAACGCGTACTTCCTGACCGTACTTTTCGTTGTAAGCACGGATGGTTTCCATAATCTCGGCAGACGGCGGCGCATTATCGCTGAAAACACCGGACACTGCGGTTACAATGAAATCGTATGGATAACCCTCGGTTTCACATTCGGTCAGATACTTGTCAAGATTTGTATGCAGCTGATCCGAGAAGGAAGTGCCGGCGTCGGCATCTTCACCCAGACGGTTGCGCATCATCCAGTTGACAGCGTGGTTGGGCTGAAGCCCCAGCACATTGCCCAGATTATAATGCTCACCGTTCCAGACCAGCAGCCGCTGACCGGACGCATTTTCCCAGAAGAAAGCATTCTGGTTCTGGTACAGCGGATACATACCGTGGTGGCAGTGAACATTCGTGAAGAAGAACTCCACACCGTTTTCCATCATGGCGTCACGGTAGCCCATGGAAAAGCCATTGACATCGGCTGCCATTGCCGTGCGGATCTTTGTGCCGAACGGCTGCAGCTTGTCCTGCCATTTTGCCAGACGCTTGCTGAATACATCGGCATTGACAAGATCATTGAAGTTCAGATAGTTGGCCGAAATACCGATTTTGCCTTCCTTGACAAAACGGGCAAAGTCAGCGCGGTCGTCCTCACCGGCCTGTTTCCAGAATTCCTCCACGCAGTACAGTGTTTCGCAGTTCCAGCGGAAGTCAGCATATTCCGGCTGACGCATCATCGACAGCACGGTTTTGATATAGTTGACCTGAATTGCAATAACGCGTTCCTGCAGATCTGTGTAGCCTATGTCGGTATGGGAATGGTGGACAACATAGACCGTCTTGATGGAATGTGCCATGATAAAATACCTCCTAATATTTAATTTGCGGTTTTCGGGGGAAAGCCACAGACTTTTGAGATTGATAAAATGCCGGTGATTCTACATCGGATGTGCCACAATGCATACCGGTGCAGGGCAGGATATTTCTGCTGTTTCCTGTTTTAGAAGTCCCGTCTTTTCATCCCTGCGGAAGCAGGTGATGCAGCCGCTGTCCTGATTGGCAGCCAGCAGCATATAGAATAACTCAGTTACGAACACAGGCAAGAATGACCTTGACCTCGCTGCCGTCCGGGCTGTAAATTTCGTAATCACCAGCCGCTTGGGGAACAATACAGGTTTCTGCATAGTGCAGCTCCAGCGGCGGGAACGCATCGCTTTTGCTGCGCAGAACCGCCCGCGTACCATCAACCAGGTTCAGCATATGCACACTGCCGTTGCGATGTACCGGCAGGGCAGAAGATGTTGTAAAGCGGAATGTGTCCAGAAACTCCCGTTCATGCAAGCCGGTGCGCACAACGGTTCCGTTTTCGTCGGAATAAACTTCTGCGACGGCATTGATTAGATTTTTATGAACCCATTCGGTATTGCGATACCACTGGATGTTGGCCGCACCGTGTTCAAGGTGGATGGGACGCGGCTTGCCGTCAAGGTCGACGCGACCCCAGTCCCAGAGTTTGAATGTGAAAATGTACGGTGTTGCGCTAATCTCCAACACCATGGTATCTGCACCGGAACAATGCACAGTGCCGGCCGGAATCAGTACGTGGTCATGCTTCTTGACAGGAATCTTGTTGACAAATTTTTCTGCCGGGAAAGGCTTGCCGCCGTTCTGGGCCGTCTGCAGGGCGTCGATCATTTCTTCCGGCTTTGTACCGGTTTTAATGCCCAGATAGACGCAAGGGGCTTCGCCGGCAGCATCCAGAAGATAGTAGCTCTCATCCTGTGTATAGTGCATATGGAAATGGCTCTGGATGTATTCGGTCAGGGGGTGAACCTGAAGCGAAAGGTTCTGCCCGTGCATGGTGTCCAGCATATCAAAACGAATGGGAAATTCCTTGCCGAAGCGTGCATGAACACGGTCACCCAGAAGCTCACGCGGGTGCGCATAGACAAGGTTGAGCGCCGGCGTTTCCACAACACAGGAACCGAAATCCAGCAGCAGGCTGTTTTCCTCCGGAACGCCGTCAAAGCTCCAAGCATAGTTGCTGCCGTTTTCGGGCAGGTCAAAATGCGTTTTCATCCAGTCGCCGCCCCAAACGCCCGGGTCAAAGTAAGGCACCATGCGGAACGGCTGCGCCGCAGCTTTGGATAGTGCATCACGGTAAGCGGTACCCGGCACAATGGCAGGGTTGCCGGCTGATGTGGTATCGAGATAATAGTCAAAAACCGGCAGCAGTTTGTCCTTGATCCGGTCGCCCCAGCGCCATTCGGCAAAATAGCCGCGCTTATATTTTGCGCGCTGCGGCAGGTCATGCATGGCTGTATGCCAGTTGTCCTGCCCTTTGCGGAAACGGAGCTGAATTTCCCACCGCGTAATGTCCGCATAGATGGTGATGTCTGCACGTTCCACAAGAGAGGCACCGACACCGTAAACCAGTACCAGACCATCCGTTACGGCATCAATTTTTCCCCGGGCGGCACACAGTGCCTCTTCCGGGTAAAAATCTTTCATCTGCCAGGTGGTCATGATGCCGAACACAGGGTCGTCCGTCAGTTCGTGTTCGATTTTTGCATCCAGCTCAGCGGGCAGGATTGCCAGATCATCTGCATGGATGACAAGCTCGGCATGCGGGAACAGTGCAAGGATCTCCGCTTGATCGGTACCGGGGTAGCATTCAACCGTCACAACGGTTTTGCTGCTGCCTGCACACAGGGCGTGCAGTTCCTGTTTTACGGCATCGGTTCCCCGTGCAGCATGGTCGGCGGCGCCGACCTGTATGGTGGGGAAGCGCCGGTAAGGGTAAGTAGAGGGATTCGGCATAAAAGGCACCTGCTTTCGGATATTTTGTACGATATAATCAACATACACGGAAGCGGTATAAATGTCAATACATTTCTGAATAAAATTAAAATTAGTAATTACATCTTTACAAGTTGCCGCCTGCATGGTATACTTGATTCAGAAGTTCTGTGTAGCATAAATTTGCGCTGTGACAACATTTTTGCGTGGAGAACACCAGACGCAGCACATCAGCAGGGAGGTTAGATATAGTATGTCGCAGCCGCGATATCTTCAGATTGTACAGCAGTTGAGGGATCGGATACAGAACGGGGAATACCCGCCGAACACCCGCATTCCCACAGAAAACGAGCTGTCTATTTCTATGGGGGTAAGCCGCCCCACGGTTCGTCAGGCGCTGAACCTGCTTGAACAGGAAGGACGCCTGACAAGGGTCAAGGGAAGCGGCACCTATGTGACAGAACCAAAAATACAGCACGAATCCACGCGGTTCGTGATCGGCTATCAGGAAGAAAGCCGGGAACGGCACAACCACCTGCACACCAGTGTGCTGGCACTGCAAAAAGAAAAACCGGGCAAGCTTGCAGCCAAAGCACTGGGTCTTGCCGAGGGGGAACGCGTGACCCGGATGGTTCGGCTGCGCTGGCTGGAAGGCATGTATAACGGTTGCCCCATTGTGTACACAACGGTGTATGTGCCGGTACGCCTTTTCCCGGAAATGGATGAACAAAACTTTACGGATGCCTCCTTTTACGAAATGCTGGACAGCCGTGGACTGACCGTCATGCGAACCTCTCAGCGACTGGATGTGCGCATGCCCCCGGCAGAGGTCGCGGCAGAGCTTAAACTGTCGCCTTTTGAACCGACAGTCTATATTGTTTCGACCGGCTACGGTCAGAACGGCACTGCGGTGGAATACAGCGAAAGTTATTATCCGGCAAGCCGGAGCAGCTTTAATATTGAAATCAACCGGGGGCGATAAAATGCAGGAAGTATATCTGTGTCTGGATGTGGGCGGTACGGAAATCAAGGCTGCACCTCTGGATAAAAGAGGAAATTTTCTGGCACCTGTCCGCCATTTCCCGGCAATGGCCGGCGCGGACAGGCAAACGTTGCTTGAAAACTTTGGTTGGACTTTTAGCAGTATCTGCCCGGAAAATGCTGTTCCCATTGAAATTGATCTTGCGTTTCCCGGACCGTTTGACTATAAAAACGGCATCTGCCTTTTACAAGGGCTGGACAAATACGATGCACTGTACGGCTGCAATCTGCGCCGAGCATTCTCCGAAATCAGCGGCTTGCTGGAGCAAAAAATTCAATTCATCAATGATGCAGCGGCCTTTGCGTTGGGGGAAATGGCCTTTGGTCAGGCGACGCAAGCCGGGCGAGCGCTGTTTGTGGCAGTGGGAACCGGCTGCGGCAGTGCATTTGGGGTGAACGGATTTCTGGCTGAAGAAGGTACACCCGGCGTGCCGCCAAACGGATATTTTTATAATGCACCGTTTCGGGACAGCTGCGTAGACGACTATATTTCCCGGCGGGGGCTGGAAAAGCTGTCCGGCGAGATGCTGGGTGTGCCGCTGGATGGTCGTGCGCTTGCTGAACGCATCGCCGCCGGGGACGAACGGGCCAAAGCCTGTTTCCGGTGCTTTGGTGAACAGCTGTGCGATGCATTGCAGCCGCAGATCGAAGCATTCTGTCCGGACACGCTCTGCATGGGGGGACAGATTATGGCAAGCGCGGCATTATTTCTGCACCCGTTGGAAGAGCTTTGCGCAAACAAGAAGATTACTTTATATATTACACAGGATACTTCTCTGCGGACTATGCAGGGGCTGACAAGAGCTGCCAGCCGGTAGGATGAGGCGGCTTATGCCATATATCAATCTGCTTATATATCTGGAAAAATTTCAGTCCATGGAGCACTTCAAATAGGAACTCGTCGAATATCTGGATTACTACAACAACCGCAGAATCAGGGCAAAACAAAAGGGCTTGCCGCCTGCAATTCACAGACAACAAACCCTTTCGGCTGCTTGAACAATTTTTACTTCAAAATATGACCCTGACTTTTTGGGATCACCTCAAAACCGCGGATGTCCTGCTATTTATTTGGTGAAAAAACCATGTAGCTGATTGCTTTATAAAAAAGACTCGTCAGGCTTTGAAGATTCCGGAGCGGATGCCAGCGCACCGCGGTAGAGCACTTCGGAAGAAACATAACTGACTTCGGGCGCCGCTTTCGGGTGTTCTATCACAAAAAGAATCTTGGCGGCCAAGCGAGAACCGATGGTTTTCGGCTTTACATCGACTGTTGTAATACGGTCGGCAACGTTCAAATATTCGCTGTTGTTGTCAAAGCCCGTCAGTACGATACGTCCTTCAGGGTCTATCCCTTTTTCTTCAAGATAACGCTGGATGAAATGAGCAATATAGTCGCTGGCACAGACGATACCGTCCGGCATGGTTGGCAAAAAGTCCAGAAAGTGACTGATTTCCTCATAATGGGTACGAAGACCCAATGACCCGGTAAGGTAAAGACTGGGGTTTGGAATGATCCCATGCTCATGCAGCGCATCCAGAAATCCCTCGTAGCGTTCTTTGTTTGTCTGGGCATATTCTACATCGCCTATGAAACTGAGCTTTCGGCATCCATGACGGAGCAGATTGCTTGTAATCTGCCGGATAAGGTCGCGACCCTCAATAATGAGCAGATCCCCATGTAACTGGTTATAGGGGACAGAAGGAACCGTGTCCAGAAAAACCTTTGGTATAGGTAAAGAGGATAACAGCCGCAGCAAGGGCGCAGAGTACGTGTTCAGTACAATGACACCATCTACTGTACCGTTTGTCAAAGGCTCCGGCAACACATAGCCCGCTTTGTAATTTGTGGGAAGATATGTGTACATGAGGTTGACATTATGCTCGGAAAGATCTTTGGCAATCTGATGGATAATCTGCATCCAGAAAAGAGAGGACTCCGGTCGGCACACGGCTACCGCTACGGTGCGTGTGTGGGGAGGCAGTTGAGCAGAGACGGTCGCAGTGGTATCCTGAGAGGGAGTGTGGAAATAGCCCATCTCGGTGGCTTTTTGATGAATCTGGGCACGCATAGAATCCGAAACGCCGGGACGGTTGCTTAGCGCTTTCCATACGGTGATTCTGGAAACAGAAAGAGCATCAGCAATATCCTGCATGGTTGGTTTGCTCATGAAAGAAAGCCTCCGTTTTTTGAGTTTATAGTAAGTATAGCACAATCATAAGAGAAAAGCAACACGAAAAGTTAACTTTTGCTAATGTTTGATGTTGAAAATGTTGGCTATCTTGCACAAAAAAACAATGCGAAAACCGTTGATATGCACGAATACAATGAAACGGTGCGCGATTTGTGCAAAATGACGATTGACAGGTACAAAAGTAAATGTTAATATTTGACTAACAAATGGCAACGAATGCTGACTATGGAGTTAACGCTTAGTTAGCACGAAATGCTGGCGGCTGTTAACACTTGGCTCGCCAAAAGAAAGGGGCACATTCTATGAAAAAGGATAAGCCGGCAGTTTCAACTTCAACGAAGCCACGCCGCAAACGTTGGACGAGTGATGACACGGAGCTGACATTGCTGGGGCTTCCGGCAGCCATCTGGTACGCAGTCTTTTGCTACCTGCCCATGTTCGGTCTGATTATCGCATTCAAAAACTTCAAGATCACTCCGGGAAAGAGCTTCCTTTACAGCTTGTTCCACAGCGACTGGGCAGGGTTTGACAACTTCAAATTTTTCCTTACCAGCAACACCTTTGCCATGCTGCTGCGCAATACGCTGTTATATAACATCTTATTTATCGTATTGAACATTGTAATTCCGGTTACATTGGCTGTGCTTATCAATCAGATTTACAGCCGCATTGCTTCTAAAGCATACCAGACGATGATGTTCTTCCCGTACTTCCTTTCGTGGGTTGTTGTCAGCTACTTTGTCTACGCTTTTCTGAACCCTGACAAAGGTCTGATGAACACCATTATTCAGGCTCTTGGCGGCGATAAAATCATGTGGTATTCTCAGCCAAAATGGTGGCCGCTGATTTTGACTTTCATGCAGGTCTGGAAATCCATGGGCTATAATATGGTTGTCTACCTTGCAAGTATTACCGGCATTGACAGTACGCTGTACGAGGCGGCAACGCTGGACGGCGCGACCAAGTGGCAGCAGACCAAATATATTACACTGCCGGCACTGAAACCCATCATCGTTATGATGTTCATTCTGAATGTCGGCCACATCTTCTATTCCGATTTCGGCTTGTTCTATCAGGTTACGCAGGGTGTTCCCAACTCACTGTACAACGTTGCCAGCACATTTGACACCTATGTCTACCAGGCTTTGCAGAGCAATGTGACAATCGGCAGAACTGCTGCCGCAGGTTTGTTCCAGGCTGCATGCTGCTGCGCGACCGTTCTGGTTGCCAACTTCATCGTTTCCAAGATTGATGAAGAAAGCGCGATTATTTGATGAAGGGAGAACACACAAATGACTCTGGCAGAAAAGCATAAGATAAAGGCCGAAGAAAAAAAGCTGGAAAAAGAGGAAGCTCGTGCGAAGTTCCGCTTAAACCAGATTAAGCCAACAACGAATGCCTGCTTTAACATTCTGTTTGTACTGCTTTCCTTCGTCTGTCTGTTTCCGGTGTTCTACGTCTTTATGATTTCCGTTTCCTCCACGGATTCTATCACAAAGTACGGGTACAGGCTTTTCCCGGATACATATTCCACGGCGGCGTACACGTTCCTTTGGAATGAACGCGGAACGATTTTTAATTCACTCATAATTTCCGTGGTGGTCACGGTTATGGGTACGGTGCTGGGTGTGCTGCTGACCACAATGATTGGCTATGTGCTTTCCCGCCCGAACTATAAACTCAAAGGCTTCTTCACTTGGATGGTGTTCATCCCGATGATCTTCAATGGCGGTATGGTTGCAAACTATGTGGTTGTTGCCAATATGCTGCACTTGAACAATACAATTTGGTGCTTGGTTCTGCCGCTGGCTATGAGCAGTTTCAATGTCATCATCTGTAAGACCTTCTTCCGAACAACGGTACCGGATTCCATCATTGAGTCGGCAAAGATTGACGGCGCATCCCAGATGAAAATTTTCTGGCGTATCGTGGTGCCCATCTCCAAGCCTGTTTTTGCCACAATTGCGCTGTTTTTGACCTTCGGCTACTGGAATGACTGGTTCCAGTCCGCCCTGTATATTTCGGATTCCAAGCTGGTATCCTTGCAGGCACTGCTGAACAACATGATGAAGAACCTGGAGTACATCGCCAATAACCCCAGCGCAGGTCTGAGTCTGCAGCAGTACCGTAACTCGATGCCGTCCGAATCCGTTCGTATGGCAATCGCAATCATTATCGTCATTCCCATTGCGTGCGCGTATCCGTTCTTCCAGAAGTACTTTATTTCCGGTCTGACGGTTGGTGCGGTCAAGGGCTAAGAGATAGACAATGAAAAAGAAAAACACTGTACAAGAACATCGATGCTAACAAATAAGCCCATTCAATTTTCCCACCACATTTGGTTCTGTTCCCCTATAAGGGGAATGAAGATACACAACTTTACACAAGCAAAGGAGAAAAACAGATGAAAAAGTTCAACAAAGTGCTTGCGCTGGGCATGGCCGGTTCCATGGCCCTCAGCATGGCAGCCTGCGGCGGCAGTTCCTCTTCTGCCTCCACCGACACCGATGGCAGCAGCACCTCTACGGCTGCTCCTACGGCTGCTCCCTCCAAGGACGTCGTCACCCTGAAATGGGTGGCCGTTGGTTCTGGCATGCCTTCTAACTACGATGCATGGCTGGCACAGATTAACCCGTATCTGGAAGATAAGATCGGCGTCAACATCGACATGGAGGTTATCTCCTGGGGCGACTGGGACACCCGCCGCAATGTTATTGTGAACACCAGCGGTGAATACGACATCCTGTTCACCAACGTCAACACCTATAACAACGACGTCAATACCGGTGCTTTCTTGGATATCACCGATATGGTCAAGGAAGCGGCTCCTGAACTGTACGCTTCCGTTCCGGAAGATTATTGGAAAGCCTGCGAAGTGGGCGGACGTGTTTATGGTGTGCCTACCTACAAGGATTCTTCTCAGAGCGAGTACGTTGTCTGGGATAAGGCAAAGGTCGAGGCTGCCGGCTATGACTATACCAAGGAGCTGGGCATCACCGACCTGGATGAACTGACTGCGCCCCTGAAGGCTATCAAGGACACTGACGGCGAGGCTTCCTTCCCTCTGAACAAAAACGGCGGCGGCTACCAGTCCTATATGTATGACCAGCTTGGCGCCGGTCTGTATCCCCTGGGTGTGCGCTATGATGACAGCGAGGGTAAGGTTGTTGCTACTGTTGAGCAGGATGACGTCAAGCAGATTCTGAAAACCTTCCATGAGTGGTACAACGAAGGTATCATCAACTCTGACGCTGCAACCCGTCCCGAAGATGCAAACTACAAGGCTTGCTCCATTGCACAGGGCTGGTCCGGTGCGGCAATCACTTCCTGGGGTCCGCAGCTCGGCGTTGAGTGCGTTGCCCAGAAGTGGGGTCCGACCATCGTTTCCAATGAAACTGTCCGCGGCTCTATGAACTGCATCTCCGCTAACTGCGCCTATCCCGAAAAAGCACTGCAATTCCTGCAGCTGGTAAACACCGACACCTACGTCCGTGACCTGTTCTACTACGGCGTTCAGGGCGACAACTGGGATTACACCGATGACAGCAAAACCTTCGTCCATAAGAACAACGCGGATTGGTCTATGGCAGGTTACACCCAGGGCAGCTTCTTCGCTATCACCCCGACCGACGATTTCGATTTCAACCAGTTCGACGAAGTTAAAGAGCTGAACGAAAAGGCTGAGCCTTCTGTCCTGCTTGGTTTCACTCTCGACACCACCCCCATCGCTGATGAACTGGCAAACTGCATCCAGATTGCAGAGCGTTACAAGGGCGAGCTGCTGACCGGTACGGCTGATCCCGAAGTTATGGTTCCCCAGATGATGCAAGAACTGCGCGCTGCCGGCTTTGACAAGATCGTTGCTGAGGCACAGAGCCAGGTTGACGCTTTCATGGCTACCAATAAGTAATCTTTAAAAGTCCAAATACTATCCCTGCAGGCAGGAAAACCTTCGGGAGCGGGACGCTGAGTTCCCGCTCCCGATTTATTTTAAGTACACAAGGAGAATCAAGTATGGCTAAAATCATCGGCAGCGCACTGCCCAATATTCCGTGGCAGGAACCGCCTGCAAACACCCGCACCCCTTTCTGGCGCTATGATGCAAACCCCATCATCGGTCGTGACGGCAACGCCCGTTCCAACAGCGTGTTCAACAGCGCCGTTGTGCCTTTCAAGGATGGCTTTGCCGGCGTATTCCGCTGCGACAGCCTGTCCATCAGCATGGATATTTTCGCAGGCTTCAGCAAGGACGGTCTGCACTGGGATATTGAGGATACCCCGATTCATCTGGTAGGGGATGACCCGGAAGTCACAACCCGTGAATACCGCTATGACCCCCGTGTATGCTATATGGACGGCAAATACTATGTGACCTGGTGCAACGGCTACCACGGACCCACCATCGGCATTGCATGGACGGATGATTTCAAGACGTTCCATCAGATGGAGAATGCGTTCTTGCCTTACAACCGTAACGGTGTACTTTTCCCGCGTAAGATTCAGGGCCGCTATATGATGATGAGCCGCCCGAGCGACACCGGGCATACCCCCTTCGGCGATATCTTTGTCAGCCAGAGCGAGGATATGGTATACTGGGGACGCCACCGCTTCATGATGGGCGCTGTCAAGGGCGATGAATCCGCATGGCAGAGCATGAAGATCGGTCCCGGTCCCATCCCCATTGAAACCGATGAGGGCTGGCTGCTGATTTACCATGGTGTTATCAACACCTGCAACGGCTATGTATACCGCATTGGTGCTGCTCTGCTGGATATTGACGAGCCGTGGAAGGTAAAATACCGCGGCAAGGATTACCTGCTGGCTCCTCATGAGCTGTATGAGTGTGTAGGCGACGTGCCGAACGTGACCTTCCCCTGCGCCACCTTGACGGATGCCGCGACCGGTCGTATTGCGATGTACTACGGCTGTGCCGATACCGTGACCGGTCTGGCGTTCACCACGGTGGATCGTGTATTGGACTATATCAAGAAGAACTCTTTCTGATGTTAAAGGGGCAAAGAGATGCCACAGGATAACATTTTGCTGATACCACGATTTCGGTGTAGATACGTTCCACTAACGCAAACAAAAATGCAAAAAACAGCCAGCTTTGAATTGCTGGAAGCCTCGTTATGAGGGAAAGGAAAGACCTATGCGCACCATTGATTTTCTTGACAAGCGTGTCACAGGTATCTGCAATGAGCTGAAAAAGCTTTCTGTAAAACAGAAGTTTGAAACGAGCGACTGGCTCATAAAGCCGGGCAACTTCCTGCGCCCGGAAGATGCCGATGCAGACCCTGCACCGTTTGAACCCTTTGACAGCCGCACCATGCATTGGTACGGACCGGACAAGCATTACTGGTTCCGCGCGGATGTGGCTGTGCCGCAGGAAATGGACGGAAAACCGCTGTGGATGCACGTCTGCACCCAGATTGATGAGTGGGACGATGCCAAAAACCCGCAGTTCCTGCTGTTTGTGGACGGCAAGGTGACACAGGGCGTGGATATGAACCACCGCGACATCCTGCTGGACCGCTGCGCCAAGGGCGGTCAAAAGTACCGTCTGGAATTGCAGTCCTACACCGGAACCCTGCATACCGAATTCAACCTGATTGTAGACCTGCGGGAAATCGACCCCGAAATTGAGGGTCTTTACTACGATATGGTTGTGCCGCTGGAGGCTTTTCCCCGGTTGGAAGAGGACGGCAAAGCCCGCCGCGATTTGGAAAACGTGCTGAACGAGGCTGTCAATCTGATCGACCTGCGCACACCTTATAACGAGAGTTTCTATCAAAGCATTGCTGCTGCCCGCCGGTATCTGGCAAAAGCACTTTATACCGACCTTGCCGGTCATGAGGAAGTCATTGCAAGCTGCATTGGTCACACGCACATTGACGTGGCATGGTGGTGGACTGTTGCACAGACCCGGGAAAAAGTGTGCCGCAGTTTTGCAACTGTGCTGAAACTGATGGACGAATACCCCAACTACAAGTTTATGTCCAGCCAGCCGCAGCTGTATTACTTCCTGAAGCAGCGCTACCCCGAGCTGTATGAGCAGATCAAACAGCGCGTGACAGAGGGACGCTGGGAACCCGAAGGCGGTATGTGGGTTGAAGCAGACTGCAACCTGACCAGCGGAGAAAGTCTGGTGCGCCAGTTCCTGTACGGCAAGCGTTTCTTCAAGGAAGAGTTCGGTGTGGACAACCGCATCCTCTGGCTGCCGGACGTATTCGGCTATTCGGGCGCACTGCCGCAGATTATGGCAAAGTGCGGCATTGATTATTTCATGACCACAAAACTGGCATGGAACCAGTTCAACAAAATGCCTTACGACACCTTCAAGTGGCGCGGCATTGACGGCACCGAAATCCTGACCCACCTTGTCACAACGCTGGGGGTCGGTCAGAGCGAGAATGACTTCTTCACGACTTACAACGGCATCCTGCATCCCGATGCGCTGATCGGCGGCTGGCACCGCTACCAGCAGAAGGACATCAACAATGATATCCTGATTTCCTACGGTTACGGTGACGGCGGCGGCGGTCCGACCCGCGCCATGCTGGAAACCTCCACCCGTATGGAAAAGGGCATCGAGGGACTGCCCAAAGTGCGTCAGGCATTTGCACGCACCTACTTTGATGAGCTGGCTGAGCGTGTGAAGGACAACCGCCGCCTGCCCACATGGGAAGGTGAACTCTACTTTGAGTATCACCGCGGCACATACACCTCCATGGCGCGCAACAAGCGTTCCAACCGTAAGATTGAGCTGCACATGATGGACTTGGAACTGCTCAGCCTGCTGGCACAAGCCAAGGTCGCATACCCAGAGGCAGAAATCGACAAGCTGTGGCATGGAATCCTCATCAATCAGTTCCATGATATTCTGCCCGGTTCCTCCATCCACGAAGTATACGAAGTCACCAAAAAAGAGTATGCCGAGATGGAAGCCGAAATCACGGCACTGCGCGAGGAGCGCCTGGATGCACTGACCCCCGCCGGGGAAGGCGTTACCGTGTACAACACTACCGGCTTTGTCCGCAGCGATGTGGTTGAACTGGGTGATTGCAAGGCAGAGGCTTTGCAGGACGAAGCCGGCAATATCTATCCCGTACAAAAAACAGCCGATGGTGCCGTGGCGTTCCTGAACAACCTGCCTGCCAAGGGCAGCAAAACGTTTGCGGTCGTACCGGCACAGGTTTCGGCTGCGCCTTTTGAAATTGCGACCGATGGACATAAGATTGACACCCCGTTCTATACTGTCACCTTTGATGAACACGGTCAGATGACCGGCATCTTTGACAAAGAGAACCGCCGCGAAGTGCTCAAGCCCGGTCAGGCAGGCAACCTCTTCCGCGTATATGAGGATAAGCCCATCTATTATGACAACTGGGATATCGATATTTTCTATACCGAAAAGTTCTGGGATGTCACCGACCTGCAGGACTTCACATGGACGGAGAACGGTCCCGTGCGCGCCACACTGCACATCGAACGCAATTACAGCAACTCCACTCTGGTGCAGGATATTCATTTCTATGCAAAGCAGCGCCGGATTGAGTTTGTTACAACCGTGGACTGGCATGAACACCAGAGCCTGCTGAAGGTCCACTTCCCGGTAAATGTCCATACTGACGAAGCTACGTTTGAAATTCAGTATGGCAACCTGACCCGCAAGACGCACGCCAACACCAGCTGGGATCGTGCGCGCTTTGAAAGCTGCGGTCAGAAGTGGATGGATCTGAGCGAAGGACATTACGGCGTCAGTATGCTGAACGACTGCAAGTACGGCCACTCTGTCAGAGATTCTGTGATTGGGCTGACCTTGATCAAGTCTGGTATTGAACCGAATCCTACCACGGATCAGGAAGTTCACCACTTCACATATGCCATTTATCCGCACGCCGAAAAATGGCAGGCGGCCGGCACGGTGCCGCAGGCGTTCTTCCTGAACCAGCCCGCGTTGGCTGTGCAGGGCGGAAAGCCGGGCGAAAGCTTCAGCCTTGCCGGACTGGATGCACCCAATGTGGTGCTGGAAACCATCAAACGCGCCGAGGATGGCGATGGTGCCATTGTGCGTATGTATGAGTGCGAGAACAGCCTGACAAATGTCACCATGGACTGGAACCTTCCCTTCCATGCGGCAGAAAGCTGCAACTGTCTGGAACAGCCCGACGGCGAGCCGGTTGAAGTCAAAGACGGCAAGATTACCTTTACGGTAAAGCCGTATGAAATCAAGACAATTCGCATCCGTTAAATAACAAAGTCCGAACATTCTGCGCGGGCGGTTGGCAATGCGCCCGCCGCCCGTGCCTTTTTTTGGAGGAAATGATGATGGAGTTTATTCCGAATCCACACAAGGTCAAACACCCGGCAGGAACCCATATGCTGGATAATCAGAGCCGAATCACCCTGTGGCAGACCGAACCCGCCGCGTTGCTTTATGCACAGATGCTGCAGGGCTGCCTGCGGGAGTACGCCGGGCTGGAAGTGCCGTTCACCCGCGGTAAGCCCCGGGCAGGCGACGCCGTACTTACGGTGGATACCGCCCTGCCGCAAAACCGTTACACGCTGAGCATTATGCCGGAATGCATCACGCTGAAAGCCGGCAGCGATGAAGCGCTCTGCAACGGTGTGCAGACACTGTGCCAGTATATTGAACAGCACGGAGCCGTACTGCCCGCACTGGAAATTGAGGACTGGCCCGATCTTGCCAACAGAGGCTATTATCAGGACTGCTCCCGCGGACGTGTCCCGAAGCTGGACTACCTGAAACAGGTGGCAGATATTCTCTGCCGCTACAAGATCAACCAATGGCAGCTTTATATTGAGCACACCTATCTTTTCCGTGACCTGAGCGAAGCATGGCGTGAGGATACGCCGCTGACCGCGCAGGAGATCATGGAGCTGGATGATTACTGCGCAGCCCGGCACATTGAACTCGTTCCTTCCTTGTCTACCTTCGGGCATATGTACCGTATTCTCAGCACAAAAACCTGTTGCGACCTCTGCGAGCTGCCTGACTCGGAAAAGATTCCGTTCAGTTATACCTATGCAGGGAATCACCATACCCTGAACGTATCCAATCCCGATGCGCTGGGGTTTGTAAAAGGGCTGATTGACGAATACCGCCCGCTTTTCCGCAGCAGCAAATTCAATATCTGTGATGACGAAACGTTCGATTTGGGCAAGGGGCGCAGCAAGGCACTCGCCGAGGAGCAGAGCGAGCGCAGCCTGTATCTCAGCCATGTGAAGGCGCTGTGCGAATATCTTGTTGCGCAGGGGGTAACACCGCAGTTCTGGGGGGACATCATGTGGCGCTTCCCGGAAAGCTGTGCCGAGCTGCCCAAGGAAACCATCTGCCTGAACTGGGGCTATCTGCCGCATCAGCGGGAAAATGAGATCCGGGATATTGCCGCCAGCGGGATTACGCAGTACGCCTGCCCCGGCGTCTGTGGCTGGAACCGTTGGATGCCTCTGATGTACAATTCTTACCTGAATATCCGTACCATGTGCCACCATGCACACAAGTACAACGCCATCGGCCTTTTGAACACGGACTGGGGCGATTATGGTCATGTCAATGACCCGCGCCTGACGATTCCGGGCATCCTGTACGGCGCAGCGTTCGGTTGGAATGCAGAGCCTGTGGAATTTGACGAGCTGAACGAAGCCGTTTCCCGCCTGTATTACGGCGATACCACCGGGCAGTTTGTCGGCCTGATGGCAAAACTGCAGGACTATGAAGTCTTTGACTGGCGGAATACCGTCAACTGGATGGAATGTGATGAGAAAACCCGCGCCGAGATCCTTTCTGAGGTTGACTTTACAAAGATTGACGATGCCAACCGCGCCGTAGAAAAGGCAAAGGCGGATATCCTTGCGGACGCAGCAAACCTTCCTGCCGGCAAAAAGCAGATTGTACAGGTACTCTGCCAGACGGCAGACATCATTGTGCTGTGGAACCGTATTGGCGCATGGCTCAATGCAGGCTGCCCGCACGGCCCCGAAGCAGATGCCATGGCAGCTGCGCTGGAACACTGGCTGCAGCGCTACCGTGCGCAGTGGCGTCAGGTCAGCAAAGAAAGCAGCCTGTCGGTTCTGACAAACCTGATCTGCCGTTACGCGGATCTTCTCCGCGGACGCGCTTACGGAACCGTGGAGGCGCCTGCCGGGAGGTAAGCCATGGGCTGGCTTTATCAGCTGTTTTTTCCTGCGCATACACCGACCGAAAATGAACTGGAAATGGGTCGCTACCGGATTATTGCCGAAGGCGCAGTGGCCGGCGTGATTTATGCCGTTGCCACCGGCAACTTTCTGGCCGGGTATTTGAGCAGCCTTGGGGCGTCCGTATCCTTATGCGCCGCAGCGGCCATGATACCGTCTTTCGGGTGCGTACTGCAGTTTATCTCGCCCTTTGTGTTTGAACGGATGCACCACCGCAAACTGGCTATATGGCTTATGTGCGTGGTGTTCCGGCTTTCGGTCAGCAGCATCCTGCTGATACCGCTGGCTCTGCCGGACCCCGGTCATGCCCGCGCTGTGGTGCTGGTGCTTTATACCATCGGCTTTTTCTCTGCGGGGCTTGTTACGCCGGGGCTGGAACACATGGTTTTGGGCATCGCCCCCCAAGGCGGGCGCGGTCAGTTCTACGCCGTCAAGAGCATTATCGGAACCTGCGTTTCCAGCGCGGCAACACTTGCACTTGGTCGCGTACTGGATTATTATCTGGAACAGGGGCAGGGCTATACCGGCTTTCTTATCATCGGTATTGTCAGCCTGTCGCTTACTGTGGTGGATGCCGTTCTGCTTGCTTCGGTAAGAGAGAACCCGGTAAAATTCACCTCCAAAATGCGCCCGGCGGATATTCTGCGCCCAGTGCGCGACCCTGCTTACCGTCCATTGCTTTTTTACTGCATCATCGGCGGGCTGACTGGCGGCTTTGCTTCTCCGTTCCTTTCCGTGTATGAGCTGCGGGTGCTGGGGCTCAGCCACACCTTCATCACATCGGTGGGTGTCGTGTCCGCTGTTGTGGGCATGGCAGGCAGCTGGGTGTGGGGGCGGCTGGCCGACCGCACTGCGTGGAACTGCGTTATTTGGCTTACTGCATTCCTGAATCTTTCCTGCACGCTGGGCTGGTCCTTTGTGCGCCCTTCCTTTGCACATTTGGTTGCGCCGGTTCTGATTGTCGTTGCGGCGGGCTGTGCAGGCGGCGCATCACTGGCAAGCACAAACCTGCAATTTGCATTGAGTCCTGAAAGCGGCAAAACCGCTTACTTTGGCGTAACGGCTGCCATGAGCAGCATTGCCACCTGCACATCGGCCGCAGTGGGAACCGCCATCCAGCCCATGCTGGAAAAATCTATGGGGGACAGCTCAATTTCGCTGCTGTTTTTTGTGGCAGGCATCGGCGGTTTTGCCAACCTGATTATAAATGGGCGAAAATTGCCCTCTGTAACATAAAGGGAGAAAAAAGATGTACCCATACCAGAACCCGGATCTTTCGACAGAAGAGCGCATTAGCGACCTGATGAGCCGGATGACCCTTGAAGAAAAGATCCTGCAGACAGATCAGTATTATTCCGGCGATTTTACAACGCAGGACGAAAACGGCAAGGTTACAGCCGTGGATATGCAGCGGTTTGATGCACTGATGCAGCACAATAGTGTCGGCAGTGTGCAACTGCGCGGTATGACTGCTGCCCAAGCCAATGTTGTGCAGCGGTATGCCATAGAAAACACACGTCTTGGCATCCCATACCTTTTTAGCGAGGAAGCACTGCATGGGCTGATGACAAACAACGCAACCAGTTTTCCGCAGCAAATTGGTCTGGCGGCAAGCTTTGAGCCTGAACTCGGGCGCGAGATGGGACACGCCATTGCGGCAGAGTCCCGGGCCTGCGGGATTCATGAAACATACAGCCCTGTTATGGATTTGATTCGTGATCCACGGTATGGTCGCGCGGAAGAATCCTATGGTGAGGACACATACCTTTGTGCTGAGTTTGCACGCGAAACCGTATTGGGTATGCAGGGGACAGACCTGACGACACCGGACACCGTGGCTGCCGAACCCAAGCACTACGTCGGCTACGGCAACCCTGTGGGGGGACTGAACTGCGCCCCCTGCACCATGGGTCGGCACGATGTATTCAGCGACTGTCTGCCTGTCTTTGAAGCGGCTTTTGCAGACGGCAAAGCGTGCGACGCTATGTGCAGCTACAACTCCATCGACAGTATTCCGGTATCCATGGACCATGAGCTTTTAACGGATGTCCTGCGCGGGCAGTTTGGTATGCCGGGGTTTGTCCGCAGCGACCTGACGGCGGTTTCCCGCCTGTATGACTGGCACTTTATTGCCGAAACGCCGGAGGAGGCCATCCGCCTTGGTCTGGAAGCCGGCGTAGACTTGCAGCTTTACGACTTTCCGCATGATGTCTGGCAGAAAGCGATTGCCCACCTGATTGAAAGCGGTTCCATGAAGATGTCGGTGCTGGATACGGCGTGTCGGCGTGTGCTGCGTATGAAATTTGCACTGGGGTTGTTTGAAAATCCTTATACGGATGAAAAACGCGCCGATAAAATCCTGCGCTGCCCGGAACACCTGACCACCGCGGAAAAAATAGCGGAAAAATCCATCGTATTGCTCAAGAATGATGGCTTGCTGCCGATCAGAAAAGACCTGCGCAGCGTGGCAGTCATCGGTCCGGCAGCTGATACGGTTTCTTATGGCGACTATACCGAAACACGCGGCCGTAAAGGCGGGGTTTCTGTGCTGGACGGAATCCGTGCTGCAGTCAGCCCCGAAACCGAGGTGCTGTACGAGCGCGGCTGCAACTTTCTGGGGCAGGCGCTGCACCCGTTTGGTCCGTCCATGCTGTACGATGAAAACGGCAAAGCCGGGCTGACAGGCCGCTATTATAACGGACCTGTGCCGCAGGGCGAACCGGTGCAGGTTCGCACGGATCGTACCGTCAATTTCAACTGGATTTTCGCACTGCCGCATCCTGCACTGGATGCCAACTGTTTCAGCGTTGTCTGGACGGGTTCTGTGGTTATGCCCCGCACAATGGATGGCTGCATCGGGCTGAGTACGCAGGATAGTATGCGCCTGTACGTGGATGACAAACTGCTGATTGATGGCTGGGGCAAGGATAAGAGCGCTGACCAGGCATTGGATTTCCACTTTGAAGCCGGACGCACTTATAAAATCCGCATTGAGTTTGTCAACGACCGGCGGGGCGCCCGCGTGATTTTCGGGTACAGCGCCGGGCGGGAAAATTTCCCCGCAGCAGTGGAAGCCGCACGCAAAGCGGATGTCGCCATCCTTTGCATGGGCGACAACGAGGAGACCAGCGGCGAGAACTTTGACCGCACCGACCTGAACCTGCCCGGCAGACAGCTTGAGCTGGTACAGGCTGTTTATGCAACCGGAACCCCTGTGGTGCTGGTGCTGCAAAGCGGACGCCCCGTTACGGCGAATTGGGAAAACGATCATCTGCCTGCCATTCTGGAGGCGTGGTTCCCCGGTGAGCAGGGCGGCACCGCTATTGCAAAAACACTGTTTGGCGATGCAGCCCCGGGTGGACGGCTTCCCATCACATTCCCGCGCAGTGTCGGGCAGATTCCCTGCCATTACAGCCGGCGACCCGGCGGCGGAAAACGCTATGTGGAGATGGACTGGCTGCCGCTGTATCCGTTTGGCTACGGTCTGACCTACACAACATTTGCTTACCGCGATATGGCCCTGAGCCGCAGCGTGATCGACCCGCAGGACACGGTCACTGTCAGTGTCACGGTCACCAATACCGGCAAGTACACCGGCGATGCCGTGCCGCAGCTGTATGTGCGGGATATGTTCAGCTCCGTCGTAAAGCCGGAGCGCCAGCTGGCAGCTTTCCGCCGTCTGACGCTTGCGCCCGGTGAAAGCCGTCGGGTGGAACTGACTGTCGGACCAAAGCAGCTGCGTACCCTTGGTCCTGATTATGTATGGCGGGTAGAACCCGGAAAATTTGAACTCCAGCTTGGCGACAATGCGGAAAATATTCTGCTGCGCGCCGACCTGACCGTAGAGTAAAACAAGGAAGGAGAAACGGCATATGTTGTATCTGGGCGTAGATCTTGGCGGCACAAACATCAAGGCCGCACTTGTGAACAGCGAGGGTGAAATTCTGTGCGAAGCCAACACCCCCACAAACCTGCCGCGCCCGGCGGAAGCGGTCTGCGATGACATTGCAGCGCTGTGCCTGCAGCTGGCAGAAGGAAAGGATGTTGCAGGTGTTGGTGTCGGATGTCCGGGAACTGTAGACGGCGGAACGGTGCTGTATTCCAACAACCTAGATTGGCATGATTTTGCAATGGAGGAATATCTGGCGCAAAAGACAGGTCTGCCGGTTGCCGTTGGTAATGATGCAAATGTTGCTGCATTGGGCGAGGCTCTTGCGGGCTGCGCTAAAGGCGCACAGAGTACGGTTGTCGTTACTCTGGGTACCGGCGTTGGCGCAGGAGTTGTACTGGACGGAAAACTGCTGACAGGCTACACCGGCGCCGCCTCCGAAGCCGGACATATGGTAATTCTTGATACAGCAGATGCCCCGCGCTGTACCTGCGGTCGCCCCGGCTGCCTTGAGGCACTGGCCAGTGCAACCGCACTGATCCGCATGACAAAAGAGGCACGGCTTGCCCACCCGGAAAGTGCGCTGAACGTGCTGGCCGCAAAGCCGGAGGATGTGAACGGCCGCACGGCTTTTGATGCTGCAGCGCAGGGGGATGCCGCCGCACAGCAGGTTGTGGATACCTATATTCATTATCTTGCGGTAGGCATTGCCAACCTGATTAACATCTTTTTCCCGGAGGTCATCGGGCTGTCCGGCGGTGTAGCCAACCAGGGTGAAAACCTGCTGAAGCCGCTGCGTGCCGCCGTGGAGCCCATGGTGTTCGGACATGATTTTGCCCAAAAACATACCCGCATTACAGCCTGCACGCTGGGCTACCGCGCAGGGGTCATCGGTGCAGCCCTGCTGGCCAAAAGCCGCATGGAATGAGGAAAATTAAGATGGACATCAAAAAAGAATATGAGCGATGGCTTGCTAATGCAACGGCAGATGCCGATGTTGCCGCCGAACTGAAAACGCTGGACGATGCCAAAATCGAGGATGCCTTCTACCGTGACCTTGCCTTTGGCACGGGTGGTCTGCGCGGCGTAATCGGTGCAGGCACCAACCGCATGAACATTTACACGGTCGCAAAAGCATCGCAGGGCTTGGCTGACTATCTGAAGAAAAACTTTGCAGAGCCTTCTGTGGCAATCGGCTATGACAGCCGCATCAAGAGCAACGTGTTCGCAAAAGTCGCTGCTGGTGTTTTTGCAGCCAATGGGGTCAAGGTGAGTATCTGGCCTGTTCTGATGCCGGTGCCTACCGTGTCCTTTGCGACCCGTTATCTGCATACCTCTGCGGGTGTCATGGTCACCGCTTCCCATAACCCCAGCAAATACAACGGCTACAAGGTTTACGGCGCAGATGGCTGCCAGATTACCACTGAGGCTGCTGCGGAGATTCTTGCCGAAATCGAGAAGCTGGACATTTTTGCAGACGTCAAGACTAGCGATTTTGAAGCAGGTGTTACAAGCGGCAACATCCAGTACATCCCGGACGAAGTCTATACCGCATTTGTGAATGAGGTCAAGAATCAGTCTGTCCTGTTTGGCGAAGAAGTCAACAAGAATGTGGCTATTGTTTACAGCCCACTGAACGGCACCGGTCTGAAGCCTGTGACCCGCACACTGAAGGAGATGGGCTACACCAACATCACCGTGGTCAAGGAGCAGGAGCAGCCGGACGGGAACTTCCCGACTTGCCCGTACCCGAATCCGGAGATTAAAGAAGCTATGGCACTGGGCATGGAGTATGCCAAAAAGTGCAATGCGGATTTACTGCTTGCCACCGACCCGGACTGCGATCGTGTGGGCATTGCAGTCAAGAACAAGGCGGGTAAATATGAACTGCTGACCGGAAACCAGACAGGTATGCTGTTACTGGATTATATTTGCTGCCAGCGTGTGAAACACGGCAAGATGCCCGCCGACCCGGTCATGGTTAAGACCATCGTGACGATGGATATGGGGGAACAGATTGCCACCCATTATGGTTTGCGGACAATCAATGTGCTGACGGGATTCAAGTTTATCGGTGAGCAGATTGGCAAGCTGGAAAAGCAGGGCAGGGCAGACAGCTATGTGTTCGGCTTTGAGGAAAGCTACGGCTACCTGACCGGCTCCTACGTCCGCGATAAGGACGGTGTGGACGGTGCCTATATGATCTGCGAGATGTTCAGCTACTACGCCACCAAGGGCATCAGCCTGCTGGATAAGCTGGACGAGCTGTACAAGACCTATGGCTACTGCCTGAACACCCTGCACAGCTACGAGTTCGACGGCAGCGCCGGTTTTGCCAAGATGCAGAGCATTATGCAGGCATTCCGCGGCAATATCAAAGCGTTTGGCGGTAAGAAGGTTGTAAAGCTGCTGGATTATGCTTATGGTCTGGACGGGCTGCCCAAGTCCGATGTGCTAAAGTTCCTGCTGGAAGATAACTGCTCCATTGTCGTGCGTCCCTCCGGCACGGAGCCGAAACTGAAAATTTACATTTCTGTCTGTGCCGAAAACAGAGAAGCTGCTGAAAAGGTCGAATGTGAAATTGTGAAAGATGCCGAGAATTGGTTTGCTTAAAGTGGAAATTTTAGCGCCCTATGCTGAGCGCCATAACCTATTTTGGTGCGGCTGCGACCGCACGGGGCATCGGCGGCATAACCGAGGCTGGAATGCGGTGTTTGTACTCTGGCTGGGCATGACACAGTCAGCGTTTATTGTGTGCTATTTTTTGCGAGAACAGGAAACAGAAGATGCCTGAGTAAAAAATGAGATTTTGAGGTAAAGGAGATCCATATGAATATACTGAAATTGACTCCCAGCTGCAAGGATTACCTGTGGGGCGGCAGCCGCCTGCGCAGTGACTTTGGCATCAAGAGCGATCTGAACCCGCTGGCCGAGGCGTGGGTGCTTTCCTGCCACCCGGACGGTCCCAGCTATCTGGCGGACGGCACAACGCTGGCGGACTATGTGACCGCCCACCCGGGCTGCCTTGGCACCGACTGCGAGAAGTTTGAACAGTTCCCAATCCTGACAAAGTTCATTGACGCAAAGAACAATCTGTCCATTCAGGTACACCCCTCCAACGAGTACGCGCTGAAAAACGAGCATCAGTACGGCAAGACCGAAATGTGGTATGTGCTGGACTGTGAGCCGGGTGCCTTCCTGTACTATGGCTTTGACCATGAAATCTCCAAGGCGGAGTTTGAGGAGCGCATCAAGAATAACACCCTGACCGAGGTGTTGAACGCCGTGCCGGTGCACAAGGGTGACTGCTTCTTTATTCCGGCCGGCACGCTGCACGCCATTTGCAAGGGCATTGTCATTGCCGAGGTACAGCAGAACTCCAACGTGACCTACCGTGTGTACGATTACGGCCGTGTGGGGGCGGACGGCAAGCCCCGCGCCCTGCACGTGGAGAAGGCGTTGGACGTGACCCTGCGCACCCCGCCTGTCAAGCATGACTTCGGCAGCCATCTGGCGCAGGGTGAATATTTCACCGTGGATGCCAAGAACGGCGCGTTTGAGGACACAGCGGACGAGAAGAGCTTTGTTTCGCTGCTCGTCACAGACGGCGAGGGTGAGCTGACCTGCGGTGGTGAGACCATGGTCGTCAAGAAAGGCGACAGCTTCTTCCTGCCCGCAGGCAGCGGCAGCTATGCCGTGCGCGGTACCTGTCAGACCTTGGTGACAAGGGTGTGAAGTAAGACTATTCGCTTGGCAGCGAACATCGGGATAGAAAAACACCGCAACTTAGAAATCAATCTGTGCTGGATACGCAAGCAAAACAGATGAAAAAAGTTTATAAAAGCAAGATGGTAAGGATACACATAATAATAGGTGAAGTAATATAAGGCAATACCGCATAATTCTAAGTACCGATACGGCGAGCAAGGTGCGGCAGCCGCCGGAACGGTGCTTAAGCCGTCAGGCGGGAATTGTGCGGTATTGCTATAAATTTTATGCTGTACCTGATACATTGCAAACAGCAGAAAAACTAGTACAGAGATATTTCATTGAAGAACTTACACTGAATCTTTCTGTATGAGACAGGAACTTTTCCGCTATTGGCATATAGTCGGAATAAAAAACTTCTAATGCAAAACACCGCTGATTCCTTTACTGAAATCGGCGGTGTTTTTTTAACTTCAAAAATTCACAAAAAGTTCAAATAATTAGTGCAAGGTTTTTGCACTAATTACATTTAAGATGGGGTTTAGAGAAATGAGAGGAGGTGATGGAGTGTCTGACGTCGAAATACGCCGCAATGAAATTATTGAGCTTTTATATACATATAAAAAATATAGCATCGATGATTTTGCGAAACGGTTCGGCGTTTCTCGCCGCACAATCAATTATGATATTGTTTACCTTATGGACTTTTACGAAATTGACACGAAGCCCGGTCCGCATGGAGGAATTTCTCTTATAGACCGCAGACCCAATTCTCATACAGCATACTTAAAACCGATAGAAATTGAGTGGCTTCGCAGGAAGTACAATGAGGCAGAAACAGAAGAAGATCGTATGGCGGCACACTCCATTCTCCGACGCTTTTCTCTTTAGCGGATATAGTCCGTTCCCCAGCACCTTGACAACTGAATACCCAGCATAACAGGTACGTTCCTTTTCCGGCAGACCCGATGGGCGGTTTGGCAAAACCATATGTTGCCAAGGAAAAGGCTATAATGATACACCTGCAGCCTCCCGCGTCAGAGGGGGTGACCGAGCCGGAGTTGTAAGCAGTAAGACTC
>OGFF01001175.1_pt1 | contig 29822 bp, 27 predicted proteins | sample 1570751 | NCBI WGS metagenome assembly OGFF01 (sample SAMEA2581951, study PRJEB24529) | metagenome | biome: Human gut stool | place: China | collected 2011 | reverse complement strand
ACGGCAGTCAAAAGGAAAGTTTACAAGAAGCTGCAATCATGCTACCACACTCTGTTGAGCAGTATAAAATGACAAGCAAAATACCTTAAACGAAAGTAACCATGCCTCATGACATGGTTATCTCTTTTTTAGCCGGTTACCCTATAAAGTCAATTCATAACAGCTTATTATCCATACACCAACGCTCTGCTATATCTCTGAAACGATTATCCCTGTAAGCAAACCAATCGTCGCGTATCCCGAGATAGAAAACCGTATCCTTAAACCGCCGGAATGCTCCCTTTCCTTTTAGCGAAGCAAGCATTTTCTCCCTCATCTGCTCATAGGGACATTCCACAGCAAAATCGTGCATAATACGGTATTCGTTTATATCATACTGCGTGGGGAGCAGAATGTAATCCTTCCAGTTTACTTCAATATCTTCTAGTGTGCTTTCATCAAGGAATTCCGGATCACGGCATATTATTTCACCGGTGGATTTTCTGTATAAAAATTCGTTTTCGTCAGAAACCTGCTCCAGTTTTTCTGCGATACGGTCTATCCATTCTCTGCTCATCAGTAACCTCCGTTCTGCTCCGGCGCTTCACCGGAAACATGCACTACCTCCGCCTTTTCGGCAGGCTCGTTCAGCTCCCGAAGCGCCTTGCAGGAGATCCGCCGTTCCTCGCCAAAGTCGAAAATGTAAAGGAATTTCTGCCCCATGCTTAGCGCCTCGCACAGCTTGTATTCGTTGGTGTAACACTCATCTTCCTCCATATAGCTGGAAAATTTGCAGCAGCTTGCCTCCACACCCTGTTGTCCAGAAAAAAATGCGTGTGCATGGTTGTCGTCAAATCAGGCATCGCTTCGTGAAGCCATTCCAGAGTTTCACCCTGCCCTATTCTGATATGGCGGTACAACCCATAACAAACGACTTTCCATTGTCCGGAACTTGATTGCTTTCTTCTTAGGCTGCTTTTTTTCGGACAATTCCGCTTAGAAATCCTTAGGGTCAAGATAACGGCTGTCTGTCCCATCTCCGGTTCTCTGAAGCCATTCGTTCGGGGTGAAACCGTTGAGGAACGGGTTTCGCGTGTTGTTGTGCAGTTCGCAGTACAACCTGATAAACTCGGGAAACTTCTTTTTGTTCACATCAAGCCGCACAGAAAACTTGTTTATAAATTCCAGCGCGTCAAACGGAGAGGAATGCTCACACTTAACATTAAAAAGTATCGCAAACAGCAGATCCTCAATCACTTCATCATCACTTTTTTTAGCATTTTTTGTACAGAACTCACGCATTGCCAGAAACTGTGAGGTTTGTTCGCAGTAGAACTCATCTTCGTATTTTAGCAATACTTCCTTTTCCGGGACATAGTATGCCCTGCCCTGCTTTTCCGAGTACAGTTCAACATAGTCGTTATACTCCAGCAGGCTTTCATGTATCAGCAGGCGGTTTATCGGCGTGCTTTCCGGCTGACGCTCAAATATCTCATCAAGCCCGTATATTTCAAAATAATGCCGCTCATGCCGGGTTATCTCCGCATAAGCAAGAAAATCGTCCTCGGTATACGTTTCGCTGTTCTGGCTGTTGATTATCCGAAACAGCCTTTTTAACGTAATTATCTGATAGAAATTATTTGACGCTTCAAAGTACCGGCGAAGCAGGTCAATACGTTCGTCAGAAAGGTGTTCCTTCAGTTTTGTGTACATTTCATCAAGTTTCTTCTGACCGTCTGGGTTCGGGAATGACATAGTGTTTACCTCCGCTTTTTTAGTTAGCCGTGCGTCAGTTCGCCCGGCGTGCACATTCATTATACCATAACCGCAAGGTTATGGTATGATTTTGCGAGGACTTTTGATCTATAATAAACTCTTTATTCATCATCTGCTTCGTTGTCAAACATTGAAATACATACAGTATACGCATTATCGCTTCGCGAAAACGCTGCGGTTGATACTAATTCCAGAAACACGTTTCGGTTGTGCATATTGTGTGTAATTGGAATTAGTATAACGCCTGGCATCTGATATAAGTCATGTACGAAATCTGCTCGTGTCCCGGTTTTTAGAGGTTCCCAAAACCCGGAGAACACTATGGACAATGAACTTATCAGCCGTATAGCAGAATTATTAGAACAGGTTTCAGACGAAAACGAATTTCTATACCGGAAATCTACCGGTGAAATAATCGACAGAAATCCCGAATTCATTGACGAAAGAACTTTGGAAGACATAGAGGTCAACGAACAGGATTATATCCTTCTACCCACGCAGTACGATATTCACGAATATCAAATCATGAAAGACTTTGCGTTGGAATGCCCATATGAACAGATGAGAGACCGAATGCTCGCTTCGCTTCGGGGAAGCGGAGCATTCCGACGGTTCAAGGACGTGGTTTATTATCTTGGGATTCGCGACGACTGGTTTGCATACAGAACTAAACGATTCAGTGAAATTGCAGAACAATGGTGCATACAAAACGGACTGCTGTAAACAAAGTACAGCACCGCACAATATAGAAGTCCCCCGCAAAGCCGCAACTCTGTGGGGGGACTTTCCATCTTATGCGTATCATTTCAGCGGGTCTGAAAAAATAACTGTGTAAACACGAACGCTGCAAATCTGTCCTCAAAGAAAATCATGAACTGGGCGTAAGCCAGGCCCCAGTCGCGAACCGGCGTGGTCCACTTCTTCGAAATCTCGGAAACGCTCATATAAACGACCTTGCGGATAGCGTCATCGGTCGGAAAAATCGCCTTGGATTTAGTGAATTTTCTGACCATTCTGTGGTAGCCCTCGACGGCATTCGTCGTGTATATTATCTTCCTGATCTCCTGCGGATATTCGAAAAATACAGTAAGTTCAGCCCAGTTTTTATCCCAGGATTTCAGAATATTCGGGTACTTCTTATTCCACTTCTCACGGAATTCCTCTTTCGCAAACTCAGCGTCATCGAAGTTCACAGCGCCATAGATTTTCTTCAGATCAGCGCATACTGCCTTACGATCCTTGTACGGTACGAACTTGCAGCTGTTGCGGATCTGATGAACTATACAGAGCTGATTCTTCGTCTTGGGGAAAACCGAGTTTATCGCATTACAGAGCCCTGTGAGGTTATCGTGACAGGCAATGAAAATATCCTTAACGCCGCGGCTTTGGAGGTCAGAACATATGCTTGCATAGAAGCTCGCGGACTCGTTTTCCGATATCCAGGTGCCGAGAATTTCCTTATGACCCTCCATGTTTATACCCAGCACAGAATGCACGCATTTCGTGACAATTTTGTTATCTTGCGCGAATTGAACACGATCCCATCGAAGAAAACTACCGGATAAATCGCTTCAAGCGGACGGTTCTGCCACTCGTTGACCTCCGGCAGAATCTTGTCGGTTATTCTCGAAACAAGTCCCTGTGAAATTTCAGTTCCGTAAATCTGCTTTAACGTATCTTCGATGTCACGCTGGGACATACCTTTCGCGTACATCTGCATGATCTTCTGTTCGATCTCGTCGGTTCTTGTCTTTCGCTTTTCGATGACTTTAGGCTCAAAATCGCCGTTCCTGTCGCGCGGAACAGCGATTTCACACTCGCCATAGTCGCTGATTATCGTCTTTTTTCCGTAACCAATTCCGCCTGCTGCCCTATGTTGTGCGGCGTCCATGACAAGAAATAATACCAAAGCCCTTAGTGTGAGATATATTTCCGACCAGTTCATTGACAATTCAATAGCAGAGCGATAACAAAACCATCGACCGCAGCGCCTGATTGTGCGAAGATATGCCTGTATTGATTCCGAAGGGTTATTCATTATCCGTGACCACCTATTTTTTGCGCGAGAATAACAATAACTCCGACAGTCTGCCAATATCAATTCAAAGCGTAAACGCATACGCAGAGATAAGGTTCGAGCGCGAAAGGATGAACGCTGCAAAGATGGTATAATGATACTTCCGGCGACGGCTATGCCACAGGAATGGCTAGAGGTGAAACTCCTATGTTCGGGTGCGGACTACCCGATAATCGCTCTGAGCAATACACATCAATAATGCAAACGGCTCACGCCGCAAGGCATGAGCCGTTTGCTTATATATCGGCTTTATCAGCCGTCCAAAATTAGTATCATGAAAGGAGATGATTTGCCAGATGGTAATGAGTGCGAGCGAAAAAGCAAAGTTCATTAACACTTTCTGCGAACTGATTTCGGAATTTATTAAGACTCCGGAAGAAATTGAAAAGGCAAAAGCAGAAATTGAATTAAAGAATGATACTGAAATGCTGACAATAAAAGAATGTTCCGTTATCATGCGTGTTTCAGAGCGCACTATACGAATGCTCGTCAAACAGAATGCTATTGGCAGCACAAGAGCCGGCTCCGGTTCCTGTGGAAAGCTGCTTATTCCACGAAGCGCGTTACTCAGATACATAGACACATTATAGCAGGTTTGAAAAAGTTTATAAAAATATGCGAAAAGGCTTGACATTTCAGCGCTTTAAAGTTATAATGTTATACGCAGTAGTATGTCATGCCAGCAAACCAGATAATGTTGTCCGCTGAATTAGGAGGATTCAGAACAACATGGCTTCAGTAAGAAAACGCGGCTCATCCTACCAAATCCGTGTCAGCTGCGGATTGAGAGTAGACGGCAGTCAGGTCATACAAACAAGGACATGGAAACCTGACCCGAATTTGACCGAAAGGCAGGTCGAAAAGGAACTTGCAAAACAGGTTATGCTTTTTGAGGATCAATGCTTTAAAGGTCACGTCACAGCAAACATCAAATTTGAAACATTCGCGGAGCGTTGGTTCGAGGAATATGCAAGGCTCAATCTCCGTTCAACCACGTTTGTAAGAATGCGGCAGCTCACGCAGAGAGTTTACCCCGCAATTGGGTATCTCCGCATGGACAAGATAACGGCAAGGCATATACAACAATTCATTACCGATATGGCTTTCAATGGTAAAAGTCAGGTGACAGGCAAACCATTATCCCGAAAGACCGTTGTACACCATCTCAGCTTCATTTCTGACATTTTTGAGTATGCTATGAAAATGGATATGCTCATTGACAATCCTTGCAGGAGGGTGACCATTCCCAAAGGCGAGGTCGAGGAAAAAGACATTTACACACGCGAGGAAGCAGACGAGATAGTGAAACTCCTCATAAACGAACCTATGAAATACAGGGTGTTCATAATTCTGGCGCTTTGTACAGGGTTCAGACGCGGGGAACTTCTGGGATTAGAGTGGAAAGATATTGATTGGGACAACGACCTGATCAAAATTCGCAGAACAAGCAACTACACAGCCGAAAAAGGTATCTATACGGATACCACCAAGACCAGGCGCTCAAAACGAGTGTTAAAGGTCCAGCCGGAACTCATTACCCTTTTGAAACTCTATAAGGAAGAGCAGGACAGAGAGAGGGAAAAAATCGGCAGCAAGTGGATAGACCACGACCGTCTTTTTGTAAAATGGAACGGTCTGCCTATGAACAACAATACCCCTTATGGCTGGTTCAGAGAATTCTGCGAGAAAAACGAGATCCGTTTCTGCGATATACATTCAATGAGGCACTACAACGCTTCGGCGCTGATAGCAGCAGGAGTGGACATCGTGACCGTATCCGGAATGCTTGGGCATTCTACGGTCAGCACAACGGCGAATATCTATTGCCACGCTATGCAGGAGGCAAAGGCGAAAGCCAATGCCGCAGTTGCAAGCTCACTTGACATGACAGCGATCTCAAGCGAAAGCAAAAAAACAGCGACTTAAGTGCTCTGCACCCAAATCGCTCGTAAAAAGCAAATGCCTACATATTGTGATCCAATCGTGGTTCAATAACATTGGCCACGCATTGGACAAACGTATTTTTCCGTAAAAAGCAAAACTCCCAAACAGCTTAACCAAGCCATTTAGGAGTCAGTGGTGTGGTGACCCGTACGGGAATTGAAAGTCTTTTCGTGCTTTTCGTATCTTTCTGTAAATTGCGTGATTCCGCATGATAGAGCCATTTGCGACGACTTACGTCAAATACGTTTGTCGTAACTTTTCATATGTTTTTGCGGGAATAATGATCAAATAATGATCAAGATCACTCGCTTGAAAGCTGCTAAAATTTATCACTTTGAGTTAGGTGTATCATGTTTTATTATCCAACATCACCTTTGAAACGTTCTATTCCTCAACAATGCACTTCACTATAATATCAATGAAAGCCATACTATCCACCACCGACCTGACCGCTGCCTCAAGCATTGTGTCACGATCCACTAGGCTCCAATCAAGCGAAAAACCATAATGCATAGTCATACACCTTATAAGCTCACGGATACTTCTGCCGTTGCCTTCACGGAAAGGGTGAATAATATTCAATTCTGACATGATATAGGACAGATGCCCGATCTGGCGTTTCCTGACCGTTTCGTGCAACATATTATCATTGTGCAGTTTATAGAACACCTTGTCAAGTTCCTTATTTATCAGATGAGGCGGAAAGAACATGGTATCGCCCTTGCTGATCTGCTCGCGGCGGATTTTCCCTGCAAACAGGTAGATATCCTCAAACAGAAAGCGATGAATATTCATAAGCTGAGTCTTGGTAAATCTACCCTTGATCGGCGCTTCAATGAGCATATACTGCTTTAGAGATGTGATCTCCTCCTCAGCCTGCTTCAACTCGTCCTTGTCTATGATATTCAGCTTGTTTTTGAGAACATCGGAATCAGGATAGCAGTAGATCGACTGCACTGTGGTATATACATCATATTTTGAAAACATTACTATGCCCTCTTGTATTTTGCCTTCAGTTCTGCCAGGATCTGCTGATAATTTGCCTGACCGTTGGCATATCTATCAAGATTACGCCTGCTTGCCTCACTCAATGTGAGCCCTTCGATTGCCATAGTCCCGGCAACGCTCCGGATCATCTTTTGATGTTGTTTATGACTTATAGTCTTTAGGGGTTCTTGTGTTTTCATAATCATGCCTCCTTTGCAAGTTGATGATATATCTTTATATACCATTATAACATAGGTGTGTAGAAAAAGGAATAGTATTTCACGATTTTTTCAGGATATGGCTCCATTGGAATCAAAATTTCTACTTTTGCTTACTTAAATTGCTTGTTTCTAATAAATTAAGCAACATATTTCCAAGGAGAATTCGTGAGAATTGTTCGAGTTCGATACTTAGATATACGCTGTTTCAAAATCTGACCCATGAATATACTCATCGAATATGATTTCATTGGACATTATTGCTCGCCTCAATTAGTCAAGTATGTCAAATGTATCCACCATAAGGTTAATCAGCTCTTTTGCCATCTCTTTACCGATTTGAATAGACTGACTTAGTTTGTCCTTCATTTCTCTGGTGGGACTTCCATAAGTATCAATCTGTAAATATTTCTTTCCGTCGCTTGTAAATGTAGTATACGTAGCTCTAACTTTGCTATGTACACTGTTTCTGTCTTTATCAAGCTTTTTCATATTATCTTTTGTTATTAAAGCCATAATTTATTCTCCTTTAATTTCCGAAATAAGATGGTTTAACCTGCACTCATTAACCTCGCATTCCCAAACAACAATGACTTTCCAGCCATTCTCTTTCATTTGGTCATGATGCCTTTTGTCACGATTCTTGTTATTAACGAGTTTATTAGTCCAATAATCTGTGTTGGATTTAGGCCATACAAAATTTGAGCAGTCATGCATATGCCAAAAGCAGCCATTGATATAAATGGCAGTCTTATACTTGGGCAGTATAATGTCAGGCTTTCCAGGATACCGTTTATCATTTTTTCTGAACCTGAAGCCATTTCGATGAAGAAAATTTCTGACTATGATCTCAGGCTTGGTATCCTTGCTCCTGATATGCGACATATTCATACTGCGAATTTCTTTACTATGATTATCAGCCATTTTTATCCAAGTATAACGCAAGATGTTCGGCAATAGCTTTGGCAAGTATTGGAGGGACAGCATTTCCGACCTGCTGATACTGTGAATCTTTTGTTCCACAGAAGATAAAAGAATCAGGGAATGTTTGAAGTCTGGCAGCTTCTCTTACACTAATAGCCCTGTTTATAGTAGGATGAATCCACATAGACTTACGGACATTAACGACAGTTCCTGATGGTTTATCATAGGACAAACGCTGATAAATTGTATTCTGCGTACGGCTAACATCTGTATATGTGTTTTCCTTTAGTGCTTCATCGAGAGAATGGAAATTCTCTCCCTGACCAAGTGCTTCAAATCGAGCTTTTGCAACCGCTCTTGTTTGAGTAATGATATGATTATACAGTCTTTTGCTGTCCCGGAGAAGGGGGGTCAGGGAAGTGGGTTCATAACCCTCTGTTAGCTCTGTGCCGATGTCCTTTGATGTATCAAACACAGTTTGTACATTTTCAATATCCTTTATGGCATCCTTCACAGTGTTGTAATTACCTTCTGTAAACGTTCCTTCAGGCATTTTGATTTCTTTGGCGATTGACTTCTTTATTCCAATGAAAACAAAACGATTCCTTCTCTGCGGAGCGCCAAATTCTACTGCATTTAATACCCCCATATTAAAAGTGTAGTTCGCAAGCATCTTAGTAATATATTCAAGAACAGAATATGACTGAATCACAGCTGAAATGCCATTATCGCAATTAAAGCTATCTATTTGCAGTTCATTATCATAGATCTCTTTAATCCGTGATAAGCATCGTTGAATCATAATCGTTTTTTCGATTTTTTTCACGAACTGATCAGCATCTATTTTTACAGCAAAGAAATCAAGAATTGCATCAGCGGCATCATTGAAGCATTCATATACTCCATTATTGTTATATTGACGTATCTTTTCTGCAAGTTTTAAATACTTTTTCTGATAGCGAAATAAAGCTTCTTGGCACTTCTTTAAGTTCTTGCGCTGACGATATGCAATGTTAAGCAACTTATAGTCTTCCTCTTCCCATAGTCTATGTTTAACTTCGCGCTGGTCGAGAATATCATGGGCAATTTGCTTAGAGAAGTATTTTCCTTCCAAAAGCAAAATCTCAGATGGAATTGTTCCAATACTATGTTTTTTGATTATCTCTGTCTCATCTAAGCGCAAATAAAATCTATGAACGTCAGATTTTAGCATTTCAACATTTTCCATGACAAATGCTTTAGGCTTTAGTTCCTTTACAGCTCTAACATATTGCTTTACAAGCATATTGTTTTGACTTATAACATGGTTCTTCTGTCTGTTAGCCATTGAAAATCCCTGGCAGGGCGGGCCTCCTATAACCACATCTATCTTTCCAAGCTTCTTCCTGAGTTTTGCGAAGTCGGCAGAACATACATCGGGAAACACTTCTGTTCCCGAATGATTCTTCCTATAAGTATTCTGTGCATTTTGATTTATTTCAAATGCGGCAGCAATTTCATATTTGCCTGTTTGCTTAAAACCCAGACTCAGACCTCCGGCACCGGCAAACAAATCAATTACCTTATGCATTTCACTAATTCTCCTATTCTGACGGCATATTATATAGAATCATTCTGAAAACGCTTTTTAAGCATTATCCAGCAGTCTTCTTTCTTACACCATTGAGTTATATTAACGCCCTTGGCGTTATTTATATTTGGATTCATAAAATGATTCCAAACTTTATAGCAAATATCTTCTATAAGCTGGGATACTTCAGAAGATATGTCCTGATGCTGCCATATATAGCTAAGATCAACCTTATCACTATAATACTCTGACAGCAGAGCGATGGTATAGTAATTAATCTGAGCTTTATATCCGCCGAAATTCTGATCGTCTACTATCTTATCGCACTGCTGAAAAAGAATAACCTGGGCGATTAGATTACAGAAGAAATTTTCATCCGGCTCTCCGATTTCACCAGACTGTATCATTTCTGAATATCTGATAAAATTGGTTTCCAGTCCCTTGCTGACAATATCAGGGTGTTTCAGCCAACACATTGCACACTTAGCTGCCACTGTTTTGGAGATGCACTTATTCTTAGGATTCTGCTCTTTGTACTTTCTCTTGGATGCAGCAGTAAGCTGTCGATTAACTTCCACACTGTATTGTCCTCTTGCACGTTCATAAAACCATCGCTGAGAAGGCTTTCCCTTTTCAACTGGAATATAAACACGTCTTGACAACTGTTCAAGTTTAATATGGAAATCATCATTAGCACTGAAATCAGACATGGTGATTTTATTCTGGCTGTTTGCATATCTTGATATGTTGCTTATTACAGTATCCATCTGCTCATCAGATTTGATTACCGTGAGCTTCATTTGAACGTTTACATTGGATAAATCAACTTTATTTTGAAAAGCAGCATATATTGATGCTGTTGTTTGACCGCCATTAACAATCTGCCAGCCGATGAGCTCCCTTATAAGAATAAAATCATCTGTGCTTTCATTTTCATCTATAACCACTTGTTCTGCAATAGTTGAAATACCATTGTTATATGCCATGAACATTGAAGGATCGCTCCTCAACGTATCTCTGATGCCTTTGTTGACCTTTCCTGTTGCTTGCAGGAATGATCTCACATTCTTCTCGATTAGTCTCTGTCCTTCATCACGGTATATTTCCGCTAAGCATTCTCCTGATATATAACCGACATAACAGTCATAAATATCACTTTCCTGCGGAATTTTAATGAGTTTCAGCTTGTACTTGTATTTGTTTTTGAAACGTATTACAAGCTTTTCTGCTTCTTTTCTCTGGTAGACAGCCTGTACAAGACGTTCGATATCCCACACATCATATTTGACAGTGGTTTTATTGATCATGGAATCTTCAGGCAAGTCGCTGTTAATGAGCTTATTGGTAATGAGAACAACATAAAGATTTTCAATTTTATCTTTATTATCTTTAACAAACTCATAAAGCATATATTCGTTTGATGATTCTTCCATTTCATCAAAAACGCTCGTGCTTGAACAGCATAGTTTATAGAATTTTGACGCCTGTCTGCATATTTTAGCTGTTTCTGATTTGTTCAGCTTTTCTATTTTACCGTTTTTTTCGAAACAGCTGACTATGAGCGTGAGGCTTTGAAAGTACTCACTAAAAGCATACGCATTAACCTTGAACTTTTCTGATTCTTTCATGCAATAGCTCACTTCTGCATCAGCGGTTTTAGATTCTCCAAAATCGGCAAGGTACGAAAGAAAAACACTTGTAAATGAACTTTCTGTATTTTCAGAATGTTCCGAAGCGTACTCCTTTACTTCTTCAATTAGTTCTTGATTAAAATCATTTAATTCACGATTTTCCAATTAGTATGCCCCCTTTCAAAGCGTTTACTATATCATTCCACTCTGTCACAAAATCACCGCAGGTGTTTAGATCAAGTGAATATGTTACCTCCGAAATACCGTTATCAAGATCATCTGGTGCGATATTGGGAAAATCGTCTTCGATCTTGTATGTTTGATAAGATCTCAGATGAAATCCTAATGTATATCGATCTTCACATGAAGAAATATAGCCGTATTTAAATAATTTCTCCTCAAAAAGTGATTTGTATTGTTCTGTTAAGCCATTATGTATTGCTTTAATGATATCTGGCAAAGTTGTGCCGTCACTGCGGCTCTTTCTTACCATGTTGACATACAGAAACAAGGTATTCTCTACATCTTTAGGGTTAAGCTGATGTTCGCTGCTGATTCTTATTTTTTCATTTGATTTTGCAGATGTTGTCTTTACTTCTATCGCAGATCCATTAAAATAAAAATCGTGAGTTTCCTTTTCAGCTCCGCTCCAAAAGGATACAGCTTCACCGCCAAAGCTGCATATTAGCTTTTGGAGAACAAGCAGTTCACCAAAAAGACCTTCCTGCAATTGCTCGGACATAATAACCTCGGAATTGAGTGCAAAGAACTTTTTCCATTTGCTCAACGTGTCTGACAAGCAGCTTATCATTTTCTTTTGAGTTGTTATCTTTTCAAGCTGATCGGTAATGTCGTTGGCTATTATTTCAAAAATACCGCTGTCATAGTCCTTAGACTGAGAAATGATTATGTACTCATTCTCGCTGTTTGGATTTTGATATTCATTGATATGATCATATGCGAATTCTATTCCGTGCCATTTAGGGAAACGGTTCAGCGGCTCCTTGCTGCAGTCTTTTGGAAGCATCACTGCAATAATTCTCTGAAAATCCTTCGCAGCAACAATATAGACTATACGGATTTTGTTTTTCAGGAGAATGCTTCTATTTAGCACATACAAACTGGATTTTTCCGCTTTATTGAAATCAGTAATGATCTCATGATATATTTTTATAGCATTACTCAAAATTCATCACCTTTTTCAACCGCGATAGGATTTAATCGGTATGTTTTTCCGTTGCCTTTTCCTTCATTATCCGGAAATACAGCTATAAAACCGAAAGGTGTCTTGTATGTCTTTCCATCTATTTTCAGTCCGTCTATTTCTTCGGCATCAAGAGGGCAAAGAATAAGCAAGCCTCGGTCTCTTGTTCTAAGCTGCTTTCTTATCTTATCATCGCTGTCTCCATTTGCCTTCATCTTGTCCTTTTCTTCCAGTTGGTCTTTTGAAAAGTCAAGATATTCTTCATCTTTGGACTTTAATGATTTGATGGAGCATATGTTTGCATCAGCCTCATATTGACCTTTGCTTCGTTGTAATCCCTGACCTATGCAGAAATCACCTATGGTTAATGGAGGATTTTTCCGTCCTGTATTTTTTAGGCAAACCGTCCATTTTATTAGCCCGCCCAACTGTATTTGGTCGCGAATATAGTCAGCCAAATACATAGATTTAACTTTGCTTGCATTTGATGATGTCCTATATTCAAATAAAAAGTCAGCTACATAACAGCCGTCAACATCGTCCCAAAAGATGTGATCAGTGCCAGATTTTCTGCCGAGTTTATCCCAGTGATCTGAACTGTTCTCTCCAAGATTGGAAATAAACTTCTCTACTGCTTCAAAGTTAAGATTATATGTATCCGCATTTCTGTCAATTGATCTTGTTTGGCTTACAGTATTGCTAAATGTAAGAGTACATTCTTGTCCTGTTTTAATCTTGTTTCTTGCAGAGATCAGCATATCAGGATAAGACGCAATTCTCAAACCAAAATCCATTGGTGTGCGGTTGTATTCGTTCATATAGTGAATCTGGCTGCGAAGATTTTCAGTCGCAAAAGAAACAACCATGAACCAGCGGAAAAGCTCATCAGAAACAAAAAGTCGGCAAAGGTCAGTGTACTTTGGTCTAAAGCCAAACCATCTGCCCATCTGCATAAGTGTATCATACATCTGCGACGAACGCATAAAGAAGCTTACTGTCAATCCCTCAAGAGTTAATCCTCGTGAGAGCTTATCGCCGCCAATAGCAATGACATTAAGCTGACGGCCTTCATCTTTGAATTCCTTATAGCAGAGAACGTCATCACTTTTCCCATTAATTTCAAGCACTCTAATCTGGTGATTGCCGATAAGACGTTTGATCTCTGTTTCAATATCACCCCAATCAGAGCATACTACGCCCTCCATGTAAGCAGAGAAGTCCTGTTGCATTTTCTTTGTTGTGGGAACAAAATCACTATCCCACAAGTCATGCATGGTATCAATAATTTCTGTATCTCCACCGTTAATATACGACTGTACTTCACTTAAATAATCATCAACCATTGATTTCAGGGAGGATTGAACATCATTCAGTCTGTTCACATGAATCAACATGGAATTTGGATCCAAGGACTGACCCCTTACGTTTCTCGCTGCAGTTATAATTATAAAGCAAAGAATCGCTTTCTTCAATTCGTCAGGAAGCGGTGATATTATTTGCTTTGTTTTGGAATCAATAAAATAATCAAGCTCTGTGGTTATTCTCCTGCGAAGAGGCATTGTTTCGCTGTTTTCATCTTCTCCGAAGAACTCCATTGCGCCAACATAACCGGCTGGCTTCGGAAGGCACACAATAAAATCCTTCGGGAACAGATCGTCTTCCAGTTCAACATCACTAATCTGTGGCGGAATAAAAATATTTGCATACGGAGTAGCAGTATATCCAACATAAGAACGGCATGAAAACAGAGATAATATTCTTCTTATCAGTTCGTTGATCTTAGACACCTCTGAATCATCGCTGATTTCACCGCTGTGGTCAGTCTTGTATTTTGTATTAACCGATGCTTGATCTGCCTCATCATCTATTACAAGCAAAGAGTATTCGCAAGGAAACAGACTTGTTCCGTCGGGACTTTGAACGGCAGCGTGATTTTTCGATAGATTATCATAGACATACTGCAGCACTTTGCTTTGCTTCTTAACAATAAATATTTTGGGTTGATCGTATTGTCTGCTGACTCCGGCTCTGCCTTTAGTAAAATCACCTTTTTCGTCTCTTGATGTAAGTGCTTCAATTGACTTATCCATTTTAAAGTTCAGAGTACCTACACCTATTATCGAGGGAACCAGTCCAGCTTTTTGACGTAAATATTCAATGCTGGTTTCAAATCCTAGTACTTCTTCATCAATACGCATCTGTGTCTGGCTTCTCAGATTATTATGCATGCCAGCGAGAACTATTATTATTTTATATCCTGCATCCACAGCTTTGTTTATAAGTCCAATATAGTTTGCAGTTTTACCGGACTGAACGTAGCCAAATACTGCGCCATATGATTTTTCAGGGACACCAGAGTTTGGATTCGAGATACAGTTCATAACAAAATCCGTAGGTTCGTTAATGCTTTTCTCTATCGTCTTTTGACTCCACTTTTTGCTGCCCGATAAATATGCCTTATATCGGTTCCAGTAAGTTCCTTTAAAACCAGAGGTTTGCCTGAGATTATTCCACCATTCTTTGTCCTTGCCTTTATGATCATCAGCACTAAGCATTGATGCTATGTCGTTGCTTGAAAAACTTACTTCCCTGTACAGATATTCTCTTAAATCCTCGGCATCGGAAACAAGAGGTCCCATTGTTTGAACCACATTGTTAATGGCATCAACAGTTTCAAGGCCTTTTTCTTTGTTACCAAGGCACAATGTAAAAGCAGCCTCATAAATTCTAAGTTCATTTTGTTCCATTGCAGGCCTCCATATATATTTTATCAAAATCATCAATCAAGACAGAGTAATCTGGCAGCTGCTGCAAAAGGCTTCTTATCTCTTCTTTAGAACTGCCATTGATCACCAAGGTTGTGATTAATCGTTTTGCTTGATATGCGAGATCATTATATTCGTTTTCAGGCAGACTTTCCTTGCTTACTGACATATCTTTTATGCCTGAAAGCTCCATAGGGGAGCATTTTTCAACAAGGTTCAGATATGCGTTCAACAGCTCTTTCTGTTCAGGAACAAGAGAGGTTTTTAACTTGTTCAACAAAGTATGCTTCTTATTAAGAACAAAAGAATATGATCCTCTCGAATCTTTTCGCTGCTCCCATACATAACTAAGCTGAGGAGCGTAGGCATTTCCTTTTCTATCAGAATATGTACCTCTTGAATTATATACCTTTACCGACTGTTTTGTTGCCTTATCAGCAGCGAGCCGAATAATATCATCGGTATAAGCAGGCGGGACAGCCTTTGATTTTTTTATGTCTATCTGCCAGTCAAAGTCGCTGTCTGAATTTATATCCAACTGAATCCGTGCCAGGTTAAAAGACATTTCTTTCTTAAATAAGCCGAACCATGTTCCATATATGATTAGACGTTCATTTCGATAAACATAAAATCCCTGATGCTGCAGCCAGCCCTTATATCCGCCTGCAGCTTTAACTTCATCGTCATTGGCAAACTTGGTTTTATGCGGCAAAATATACGGACGAATGAAAACCGTGTGCCCATTTTCGATCACTTCTTCAGGTTCTAATTCCTGACGCGCATTATTATCAGGGATAAATGGATTCCACGGAATCAATGGTATTCCATTTACAGCAATAGAAATCTTCCTCGATTCCATAAACCTGTGAAATACAAGTGAAAGATGATTTCTCACATTATCAACAATCTTATAGAATTTCTTCTTTTCATAAACTGAATCAGATGATATGACCTTATCAATGTTTGAAATGCAAATTACCGTTCCGTTATCATGCCCAGAAAGTCTGCCAGCCAGCTTATCAATAAATGTGGAAGCATTATCTTCAACAAGTATCTGCCATAGATCCTTTTGCCTTACATAATCCAAATCCCAGCTGGCATTATTGAGGACTCCGCCATTCTTCGCAAGAACAGTTAGTTTCTTTCCGAGAGAAAAGGAAGCCGTTTTCATTCCCATTCCAAATCTGCCAAGATCATGAATGCTTCTTAAATCAAGCGGATCAGAGGAACCTATATTCATGGATTTAAGTAATTCCTGCTCAGACATACCATCACCATTATCTGATATGATAATGACCTGATCATGCCAATTAAACTCTATGTCAATAGCTGATGCATTAGCAGACAGACTGTTATCAACAATATCCGCTATTGCTGTTTCAGGAGTATATCCTACAGAGCGAAGCGAAGAAAGCAGAATATTCGCGCTCGGTATAGAAGTAATAGGTTCACTCATCCAGCATCGCCCTTTCGAATGATATAATTTAATTGAATTATACCACATTTCAACAAATTATTCAATATATTTTCTATAAAAAGTAACAGTTGGCTGTAGTGCTGCAAATAGATATTGGGCAAAAGGCATAAAAAGTATTGAGAGATATGCCAGAATCTGCCGGAATAATATTATAGCACAGAATTCAAGTGAAAAAAGGTATATCTCTTAAAAAAGGTAACCTTACAGAATATTCCAACGAGATGCGTGGCGAATGGTGAATCAAGAAAAGCTACCAACGATTCATGCAATATATCAGCATTTCGATAGAGTTATATATAAGCCTCATTTCTATTTTGATAAGTCTATATCGTCCCGACTACAAGCCCCACTATACAGCCCGCCCATAGCCGCCCCAGTAAATCTGTTCTTAAGCGCCGTATTTTTCGCAATCTGCTCGTCCCGGAGCTTCGCACTCTTGATTTCAGCGGCACGCTCATTCAGTTTCGCCAATCCATCCTTAAACATATTTTTAAGTTTATCCGCCTCGGCAATTTTCTCAGAATACGCCGCCTGCATCGACTTTTCCCTTTCATTGAGCAGCTTTTCACGCTCCTCAAGCTCGGATTCTCTGGAATCAAGCTCGGCATTTCGTGCCATGTACAATTTCTTGGTACGCTCGCTTTCCTGCGCCTTTTTCATGGCTTCAGCCTGCATTTCCAGAGCCTTTGCGGTCTCCTTTTCTGCACGCTTCTCTGCAATAAAAGTCTGCTTGTCCTTTGCCTTGCGCTTGGTAGGCTCCGGTTCAAGTTCAATATCAAAGCCGTTCCTTATCAGGATATCCTGCCACTTCTTCCGGAACTCCTTAGTGAACGTAATGCTGCGGTTGTTGTACCTACTGTCGCAGGCTTTAGGATTAGGGAGCGGAACTCCCGCCTGCTCCATGCCCTTTTCTGTTCCCACTCTAAGTATGCCGTTCTCATCGACATAATCCCACACGCAGCGGATGTGAACGTGAGTCGAGGACGGCATTTCCCTGCCTGTTTCATCGTCGATATAAATCTCGTCAGCGTGAAGCGCATAATCAAGAATATGCAGGCGGTCATTATGCGCAGCAGACCATTCGTTGAGCGCACTGATGTACTCGTCAGTCATTTTCTTCATCGTCCGGGCGTCTGCAAATCCAACATCAATATTCCCAACACGGAGGATAGTTTCGGTGGGCGCATACCGCTTGGAACTGAGCCAGTCCGCCATAGTCTTGATATTGGATTTCTGGCGAGCTTTGGCGTACTTCTGATTCTGAATTTCCAGCGCCTCGCTGTAATGCTCAGTGTAATAAATCAGCTCCGCCTCGTTGAAGCTATGCTTGCCCGACTGAGTTTTCGAGGTGTATTCCCCATCAAGGCAGTTAAAGTAAACGTTATTCACAACTGCCTTTTCGTTGACATTCTCGTTTTTCTCCCGCTCATCATCGTTGTGCTTCGGGTTGATGACCTTGCCTGTCTTTTGCGAACTCTTTCCATTGTGAAGTCCCGCTCTCTTTTTCTGCAATTTAACCAGCTCCTCTCGCTCAGGGGATACACCCTCGTAAACGCACCGCAAACTCCAAAAGTAACACAATTGCTATAATAGATAATCCAATATATATTATAGCAGAGCTTTCAGAAAAATGCAAGCATTTTCTTTCAGTTCTGCTATAATATTATCGGACTTTCTGCGGAAAGGGGGTTGGATAAATTGCAAAAAATATCAAATAAGCAATTTATCTGAAATGAAATCAGCTTTCGATGAAGTCGGCTCTGCATGAATACGGAATCAATCATTCCAACGAAAAGACTCCTATTGTCTTGACAATAGGAGTGCATTTTTTCATAGACTGCATGATCAAATTTGTAACAAAATTGCTCCACTTTTGTAACATTTTTGGAGCACATACTTTTATTTGAGAATGTTGTCCAAAAACGGTGCTAAAATTGCACCCTTTTTGTAACAAAAAAGTAACAATTTTGGAGCAGTGTTAGCCTGCCATTTTTTTAATTTAATATACAGCAAATACAATGTGTTGGGTCAACATATTTATTTTACCACATTATAAGGAATAAGTCAAGCAAGATATTGCATTTGACTTGAAATACGAGTTATGCCGCTGCTTGCGCTGCGGCGGATCGTTTTAAAAGGTCTTTCAAGACTGCAATTTAACTGAAGGTTTGTCGTCGCAGGGCGCCGACCGGAGTGTTATTAAAGGTCTTATAAGACCAGAAAATTTTAAGAAAGACAGGTAAAATCAACATGAAAATCTCAGACATTAAGTTCAGAAAGTCCCTTATGGGCGGCAGCCTAAAAGCAATCGCTTCGCTGACAATTGACGGCTGCATTGCAATCCACGAACTCAAGGTAATTCAGACCGACCACCTCTTTGTGGCTATGCCGAGCCGCAAGGACGAAGCCGGGAACTACCACGACATCGTTCACCCCATCAACGAAAGCGCACGTAATCTCATCGAAACCGCTGTGCTTTCAGCTTACAAAATCTACGCAGACAGTCAGGCACTCATTGCTGAAATCAACATCAACTCTTAAAACAGAAAGGACAACCCAAATGAATATTACAGACATCATTTTCAGAAAAACATTCGACAGCGGTAAACTCCGCGCAGTAGTATCAATTACGATTGACGACTGCTTCGCAATCCACGAAATCAAGCTGATTCAGACCGATCATCTGTTCATCGCCATGCCGTGCCGCACGGATTCCTACGGAATTAGCCGCGACATTGCGCACCCCATCAGCGGAGCTGCACGTCACGAACTTGAAAGCGCAATCATTGGTGCATACAAGGATTATGTGGCAGCTCACGAACCTCCCGAAATTGAGAATTTCACGGCTTAACCTGCATAGGCTCCGGCATTTTGTCGGAGCTTTTTATTTCTTCCTATACACTTTATGTGTATTGACAATTCTAATCAGATAGTGTATAATAGAGCAAACTTCAAATGTATAGGAGGACGAAAATTTATGGACATTATGGCAATAAGATTGAGGACGCTCAGAGAAAAAATGGGAATGTCGCAGGCGAAACTTGCGAAAGAAATCGGTGTAACTCAAGCGAGCGTGAACCGCTACGAAACCGCACGTGTAACACCTCCGGCGGAAGTTCTGCTGTTCTATGCTGACAGATTTGACGTGTCACTTGATTACATCTACGGTCGCACCGAGAAACCGCAGGGGAAACTCTATAATTATCAGCCGAAACTCGCTGTGGATTCAGACGAAATGCGCAAGTTTGTTGAGATGTGCTTTGACCCGAAATCCCCCATGAACGAGCGACTAAAGCAGGTCCTTGTGGACCTGTTGGAACAATCTAAAGACAGCCTGGATAAGGGCTAACTATACAATTTATAGTACTGCTTCGAAATCCCGGTGGAAGGAGTAGTATGAAAGCAGTAATTTACGCAAGATATTCAAGCGACAATCAGCGTGAGGAATCCATCGAGGGACAGGTTCGCGAGTGCCAGTCCTTCGCTGAGCGCAAAGGCTACACGGTAATTCGGACTTACATCGACAGAGCGCTCTCGGGGACTCGCGCAGACAACCGTCCAGAGTTCCAGCAAATGATTTCAGACAGTACGCTCAGGGAATTTCAGTACGTAATTGTATGGAAAATCGACCGTTTTTCGCGTGATAAATTCGACAGTGTGAAGTACAAATACGCGCTTAAATCAAGTGGAGTAAGTGTCATTTCAGCAACCGAACCTATCGACGGCTCGCCTGAGGGTCAGATGATGGAGTCAGTTTTCGAGGGAATCTCAGTTTATTACATTAAAGATCTGGCGCAGAAAACCAGCCGCGGAATGACTGAAAATGCAATCAAGGGTAAATTCAACGGCGGTACGTTGACCTTTGGTTACACGATTGATGAAAATCATCATTTTCAGCTTGACCCTGTGAACGCACCGATTGTTCTGGACGTTTTCACGAGATATTCCGAGGGCGAAACTATCCGTAGTATTCTCGACGATATCAACAGCAAGATGTCAAACAACGGACGTAAATTTACATATCATTTTCTGAACTGGATGCTCAATAATCGGCGCTATTTAGGCGAATACAAGTTTCAGGATACTATAAATAATGAGGCGATTCCGCCGATAATTTCGCAGGAGCTTTTCGACAAGTGTCAGCACAGGTTAAATGTAAATAAGCACAAAGCAGGTAGCTTCAAGAATAACAAGGAAAAGTATCTGCTGACCGGAAAGATTTTCTGCGGAATTTGCGGAGCTACAATTTCCGGAATCAGCGGAACGGGAAAGTGCAAGTCAATTTATCGCTACTACAAGTGCATGAACGTCAAGAAGCATAAGTGTAATAAGAAACCAGTGCAGAAAGAATTGATTGAAAACATCGTTCTGAACGCGGCGATGGATATTTTCAAAGACAAGGCGCTTGTTAAGAGAATCAGCAAAGCGTGTTTCGATTTGCAGTCCAAGGAAAGTCCAATGCTCCCTGCTCTGAAGCGCAGACTCCGTGAAAATCAGAAAGAAATAAAGAATCTCATGAAAGCAATCAAGGCGGGTATTGTCCTTAAAACTACGAAATCCGAACTTGAAAAACTCGAAGCCGAGCAGGAGCAGCTTGAAACGAACATCGCCATTGAAAAGCTCGTCAAGCCCGTGATTCCGCAGGAGAAAATTCAGGCTTGGCTTATGAACTTTGCCGCTGCCGATCTCTCCGACAAGTCGCAGAAGCAGAAAATCATCGACATCTTTGTGAACAGCGTTTACGTCTATGATGACCGTGTTGTGATATTCTTTAACTACAAAGACGGCGAACGGTGCGTGGATTTTTCGGTGCTTAGTGATTCAGAAAATACGGAGGGCGCCATAAGCTCCAACGAAAAAAAGACGAACACCCACGAGAATGAGTGTTCGCCTTTGATTAAGTCTGGTGACCCGTACGGGAATTGAAAGTCTTTCCGTGCTTTTCGTATCTTTCTGCAAACTGCAGAATTTCGCATGATAGAGCCATTTGCGGCAACTTACGGCAATTGCGTTTTCCGTAACTTTTAGTATATTTTTGCGGGAATAATGATCAAATAATGATCAAAAAGTTGATTTCAAAAAGAACTTTCCGGAAGTACAAACCACTTGCAAATCTTTCTAATTCGTGATATAATATATGTAGGAAAATGGCTTATAATAAAATCTGAAAGGACGATGCCGCATGGGACGAGATGTTGTATCCGCTAAGCTCGATGTAATATTCAAGAAACTTTTCACTGAAAACGAGGACCTGCTCCACTCGTTTGTTGCCAGCATGCTGGATATCCCGACTGAAAGCATCAAAACAATAAAGATTTCCAATCCGGAGCTTCCGCCAGAAACTGTAGAAAGCAAGTTCAGCAGACTTGATCTGAGCCTTAACGTTGACGACAAACTTGTGAACGTTGAGATTCAGGTAAAGATGGAGCCTGATTATCGCGACAGAACGCTGTTCTACTGGGCTAAGCTGTACACCTCAGAGCTGAAAAGCGGCGAGGAATACGGCAATCTGAAGCAGACAATTACGATCAATATAATCAATTTCAATATGTTCGAGGGTCAGAACTACCACACCGAGGTAGCAGCGATGATAAAGGGCACCAACGAGGTATTCTCTGACAAATTCAGTATTCACTTCTTTGAGTTGAAGAAAATCAGCAAGCATCCGAAAACTAGCCGTGAACAATGGCTGCAATTCATTAATGCTGACAGCAGGGAGGATTTTGAGATGGTACAAGCTACAACAAATATGCCTACAATTCAAAAAGCCGTTAAGGTCATTTACGACATGAGCGAAGACACTAAAATCCGTGAAATTGCCCGTCTGCGTGAGAAAGCGCTTCATGATGAAGCTTCGGCTTTGAAGCAGGCTAAGAACGATGGTATCGCCATGGGCAGAACAGATGAGCGCAACTTAATAATTGAAAAGATGAAAGCCAGCGGCATGACCGAAGAACAAATCAAAGAAATCTTATCTTAATAACCGATAACTATAATAGCGGAGAATGTAAAACTTCTCCGCTATTTCTTTACTCACCTAACTTACTGAAAGCTATATGATGCTATGCCAATGCATTTCCAACCAATAACGAATTTAACATGAAGAGAACCGTCCCATGAAAAGAGCGCCTTTTTATCTGAAGTCACATCGACAGAACAGACTGTCATCAGATGCGCCATCATCATTAAAAATAAGGCAAATCGTTTCATTAATCTGAGTTACTTACACCTGCATATCAAGTGCGTTATATTGTTGAAATACGAGCCAAATATAAACCGCAGATTGAATTTATAAACCACAATTACCTTGACTTCAACCGCAAATTGTGATACAATTAGGTCAACGAAAGAAATCTGGAGGGCTTGGTAATGGAAAACACATTCAACGAAAATCTCCGCAGAATACGCAAGGAGAAGAAAATTACTCAGGAACAGCTTGCCGAATTCGTGGGTGTTTCCCCGCAGGCGGTTTCAAAGTGGGAAATGAACAGCTTCCCGGACGCTTCCCTGCTGCCCAAAATCGCGGAGAAACTGGAGGTTTCAATCGACGAACTGTTCGGACTTAAAAGCGAGAACATCTCCATTTACGACAGGGTTCTGGAGCATATAAAGAGTTTTCCGGCGGAAAAGCGCTTTGATGAAATGTTCAGTATCGTCAGGGCGTTTCCGCTTGCGTGCTGCGGCGCGGTGAAATACGAATCCATCCCTGAGGAGGTACTCAACTCGGAATACGACAATCACAGCCTCATAAATCAGCCGGAAGGTTTCCTTGAAATGCGCAATCCTGCGGATTTGCAGTTCGCGTTCCTGTTCCCCGAGCCGAAGTGCGGATACGATAAATTCCTAAGCTACGACGAACAGTATGTTAAGCTGTTTTCCGTGCTTTCTAAGCCGAATGCGCTCAAAGCGCTGTATTTTCTCGCGGGGCGGGACGGCACGATGTTCTTCAAAAAGGACACCCTCATGCACGAGTTGGGCATATCCGCTGAAAACGCTGCCGACATAATCAAAAGTTTCTGCGAGATAGGCTTTATATGGGAAGCCACCTTAAATGGCGGCGACAGCAGTGAGAAGATATATCAGTACATTTCGCGGTGTCAGCTTGTCGCGTTCCTTGCAGCTGCGAGATACTACTTCGTGAGTCCACCGAAAAATTTCAGCTACAACAACGACTGGCGCAGCGAGCGCTTTTTTAAGAACGACACCTACAAAAAGGAGGCAGGCAATGAAAAAGACTGACGAAAAGCAGAACCCGCTGCACCGGGAATACGGTCTTATGAGCAATATCCGCTGGACGCTTTCGGCAATGCGGCGGCACTCGAATGGGCTGCTTGCGCTTATCCCGATTGGCATTGTCTGCGCACCCCTGATGAACTACCTGTGGACGTTCATTTCGAAATTCGTTATCGACATGATAACCGGCGAAGCAGGCTGGCAGGCGCTGCTGTGGATAATGGGAATATTCACGGTGATACAGCTTGTTTCCACCATGCTGAACACCTATTACAACAGCGAAACAGGGTGGAGGTTCATTGACACGCGTTTCAAACTGTTAGGCGAAAAGAACCGCAAGGTAATGACAATTGATTTCGAACACCTTGAAAATCCCGATGTCATGGACTGCTACCAGAAAGCAAGCAACGCCTGCAACGGAAACGGCGAGGGTGTTGAGGGAATGATGCGGAAGCTCGTGAATTTCATCATGACGCTTGCGGTGACGGCGGTCGGGCTGTGCATTCTCGGCACGTTCAACCCGTGGATAATCCTTGCGCTGGCGGCTATTTCCGCCGTGACCTGCTTTGTCGGCAACAAATTCAACAGGTTTTCCAAGGAGAAAATATGGGACCCCCTCGCACCGTGGTGGCGCAAGGATAACTATATGCGCTGGCAGATAACCGATTTCACCCCCGCAAAGGATATAAGACTTTTCGGGCTGCGCGGCTGGCTTGTTGGCAAGTTCCGCGAGCTTAAAAAGGAGCGCTTTGAAGCGCAGAAAAAGAACGCGGTGCTGTGGTTCTGGGTTTCGGTTTTTTCGTACGTTATGGTTTCGCTTTCGCACTGCGTTATCTACGGCTGGCTGATATGGTCGGTGGCTTATGACGGGCTTTCAATAGGCAATTTCAGCCTGTACCTTGCCTCGGCGGCAACGCTGTTTCAGTACATCAACGCGCTGTTCAACGGTATTGTCGAGCTTATGAATCTAAGCCGTCAGGTGGATGATTTCCGCAGCTTTATGGACTTTAACGGCGGCGATAACGACAACAGCGGAAAGCCTGTCCCCGAAGCGGAAAAATACGAGTTCGAGTTTCGAAACGTTTCGTTCAAGTACCCCAAATCCGAGAATTACGCGATAAAAAATCTCTCGCTCAGACTTAACGCAGGAGAACGGCTCGCGGTCGTGGGTCTGAACGGCGCAGGAAAATCCACGTTCATTAAGCTGCTCCTGCGGCTGTACGAGCCGACCGAGGGCGAGATCCTGCTGAACGGAGTGAATATCCGCGAATACAACAAGCGCAGCTACTACCGAATTTTCGCGCCTGTTTTTCAGGATGTGGAGTTGTTCGCGTTCCCGCTTGCGGAGAATGTTTCCATGCAGTCCGCCGATAAAACCGACAAGGCGCTTGCGGAGAAATGCCTTGTTGACGCAGGCTTTGGCGAAAAACTCGCGGAGCTTCCGCGCGGAGTTGACACCGAAATTCTGAAAGTAATTCACGACGACGGAGTAGACCTATCTGGCGGCGAAAAGCAGAAATTGGCGCTCGCGAGGGCGCTGTACAAGGGCGCTCCGGTGGTGGTTCTGGACGAGCCTACCGCCGCTCTTGACGCTATCGCAGAGAGCAAGCTCTACAACGATTTCGACAATCTGACTGGCGGAAAAACAGCCGTCTACATCAGCCATCGGTTAAGCTCAACGCAGTTCTGCAACAACGTTGCGATGTTCAAGGACGGCGAGATGTGCGAGTACGGAACTCACGACAGCCTTATGAAGAAAAACGGCGCGTATGCGGAGATGTTCCGCTTGCAGGCGCAGTATTACGTTGACAAGGAGGCGGCAAATGTCTGAACAAAAGCAGAAAGGAATCACGCGGGAAACGCTGAAATTCGTGTTCAAAACCGCATGGAAAGAGCGCCCGTCCGTGTTTCTTGTTTATCTGATGAAATTCATCTCGGAATTTGCGTCAAAAATGCAGAACGCAATTATGGCGAAGCTGATAATCGACGAGCTGGTGCTTGTGATAACAGGCGCGGAGTTCGCACAGCACCTGACGAACGCGGCGATTTTCGCGGGATTGTACATAGTAATTCAACTGCTGACAGGCGTTCTCGGCAGTGCTGCAACTCAGCTTGAATCGGTTCATCAGGAGTGGTTCAGCGAGTATGTTGACATTCAGCTTGCAGACCGCACCATGAAGATGGATTTCGAGCATACGGAGGATCCCGAAGCGCTTGACGCGCTCGAAAAGGCGCAGGAGGGCATGAGCTGGTACAGCGGCGGAATTGTCGGAGTGCTCGGCGCGGTGTTCGGGATGGTGAATAATATGGCGGCATTGCTCGGAGTTTCGCTGATAATCCTGTTTACCTGTCCGTGGCTGCTTCCGGTGCAGATAGCGGCGCTTGTGGTAATAACAATTCTCAATGCAAAGAACAACAAAATTGACCGCGACAGCTTCCTTGAACTTGCGAAAAGCAACCGCGTTTTCGGGTATGTATTCTGGCAGCTTGCGGATTTCAAACTTGGCAAGGATATCCGCCTTTACGACAGCACGGACATGATGTGCGGCAAGGCGCAGCATTTCTCCGATGAGCAGATAGGAATATGGCGCAGCACCATGAGAAAACAGCGCAAAAACAGCTGGGGCATGGACGCAGTGAATGCCCTGCGGGACGGAATAAGCTATTTCTACATAGGCTATATGGCTGTGACCCGGGCAATAACCGTGGGCGACTTTTCGATGTGCGTCAGCGCCGCAGGCACGCTCTACTGGAGCCTTTACGGAATAGTCAGCGGAGTTCAGGACGTCAGCCAGAAGTGCGCCTACGCTCACCGCTATATTGAATTCCTGCGTTTCCCCGAGGCAATGGAAAAGGGTACAAGATCCGTAAAGCAGGGCGAGCACACGATAGAATTCCGCCATGTGAGCTTCAAATATCCCCGCTCCGAAAAACTCGTTCTGCGCGATATAAACCTCACGATAAAATCGGGCGAACACCTCTCAATTGTCGGGCTGAACGGGGCGGGAAAAACTACGTTCATAAAACTGCTGTGCAGGCTGTACGATGTTACGGAGGGCGAGATCCTCATTGACGGTGTGAATATCAAGGAGTATTCCGAGGAGGAGTACCGCAGGCTGTTTTCCGTTGTGTTTCAGGATTTTCAGTTGTTTGCGTTCAGTCTGCGTGAAAATATTGCTTTCGGAGAACAGCCGGACGACAAGGAGCTGGAGCGAGTGCTGAAACTTGCGGGACTGTGGGAGGACGCGCAGAAGCTCCCGAACGGGCTTGACACCATGCTCTACAAGAGCTTTGACGAGAACGGCACCGACCTTTCGGGCGGACAGCGGCAGAAAACCGCGATTGCCCGGGCGCTGTACCGCAACGCGCCTGTCGTTATCCTTGACGAGCCGACCGCCGCACTCGACCCGGTCGCGGAATACGAGATATACCGCCAGTTCAACACGCTTGTCGGCGGGAAAACTGCGGTGTATATTTCGCACAGACTTTCAAGCTGCAAATTCTGCGACCGCATAGTTGTTTTTGCTGACGACACGATAAAGGAAAACGGCACGCACGAACAGCTTGTCGGAATTGACGGCGGAATCTACGCGGGAATGTTCGCGGAACAGGCTAAATACTATGCTGAAGGCTGAGTGAATACCCTTTGAAAAGAAATAACGGTGTGCTTAGAAATCCAAGCGCACCGTTATTGTTATGCCGCAAGCTCGCTCAAAATCTTAACGTCAGGAAACGAACCCGGTATTCACAGTTATATACTCCTCCTCAGGAACGACCCTTATTCCGGTAAGTTCGCCCAGACCGCTGTCAGAACCCTCGCGCTCAGCGGTGAGAGCTACCGTGCCATCCGAGTCGAGGTAAGCTATGATTTCCGTGATGGTATCGTCAACGGCTACCGTATCATCAAAGTATTTCACGGCTTCGCCGTTATAGTAAAGCCTGCCGTCCCTGTATGTCAGACCGTATTTTTCGTACTTGCTGTACAATTCCTCGTCGCTGATATAATGTTCGATAGTTGTGTATGCATCGGTCGTATCATCAGATATATAGACCGTACCATCTTCTTCGGCAGTTGTCTGATAGGATTCGTCTGTGCTGAGATGAACGTCTGCGCCATCCTCTACCTGATAATATGAATACACAATATCATCGTAGCTTCCATTTACGGGTTTTGAAATATGCGCGCCGTTTTTGATATCCTCAAGATTCTGCTCATAGAGCGCGATTGTTTCATCAGCGATATCCTGCGTCCAGATAAAGTCGCCGCTAGACTGCGTCCAGCCGGCTGCGCCCTGCTTTACAAGTTCGGCGATATTCTTCTTTTCCTGCTCCAGCCATGCCTTGTATTCATCGTAGGTCCACCACTCAACATCGGCATACTCATTGCTGTCAAGATCAGTTACATCGGCGGTTTCCGTTTCAGCGGGAACTTCTTCCCGCGTATATCCATCGGAGTTCACTGCTGCAAAAGCTGTGGTAGTCCCTGCAATGAGGCATGCAGAAACAATGATTCCGGCGAGTGTGGTTTTCTTGAATTTCATAATAACTTCAATCCTTTCTCGGACAGCGTTCCTGCCGAATGCAGCTCCGGCGGAAATGCTGCGCTTTTCTTCCAGTCTGATGAGAGCCATCGCGTAATCCTCGCGCTTGCAGCCGAGTCGTTTCAGCACCGCTTCATCGCAGGAAAGCTCAATATCCTGATTTGCAAGCGCGAACATTGCCCAAGCCAGAGGATTGAACCAATGAACGCACGCAGCGGCGGTAAAAACAAGCTTCATCAGCACGTCAAATCTGCGGATATGCACAAGTTCATGCGCAAGCGCAAAACGCATTTCCTCGCTGTCTGCGGGCAGGTCTTTCGGGAGAATTATCACCGGATTTACAATGCCGTAGGTCAGCGGAGAGGTCACTCTGTCGCTTACTTTTACTGTTATTTTCCGGCGAAACTTTTCTGCGGATATGTGGGATTGAATTTCCGTATCGTCTGTCGGCAGAGCCTCGGAAAGCTCCCTGCGGCTGCTGAGGTGCAGCGCTGTCATTATCCCAAGCGAGATAACAACTCCGCCTGCCCAGACGATTCCGAAAATCAAATCACGGTTCGGAGCGCCGCTTGTTCCGGAGGTTGATTCCGGCGGTTCTGACGGCGCAAATTCACGCACAACGACATTTTCAGGCTGTGTATTTTCATGTGGAATATTAACGGAAAAGGAAAACGGAACAAGCATTCGCAGCGCCGCTATCGCCCATAAAATCACGAACAACCGCTTTGGCAGCCTGTGAATGAACAGCGACCTTATCACGATTATCGCAGCGATGATAGCCGACGCTGAAACCGTCATGCTGAGCAGAGTTGTCATTTCAGATCCTCCACCAGCTTTTTCAGACTCTGTATCTCCTCGGCTGTAAGCCGTTTAGAGCCAAGCAGAGCTGCTATCAGCTTATCCGACGAGCCATCGTACATCTTATCGATTAGTTCGTTTGTTTCCGCTTCCTGTACTTCCTTTCGTGAAATGAGCGCGCGGCAGATGAAGCCAGGCTCCGCCCTGCCGGTTGCGCCCTTATTTATACACTTTTTTATTACGGTGTAGGTGGTGGTTTTGCTCCAGCCTACCTGCCTGTTCAGTATTTCCGCAATGTCCTTTGCTGAAGTATCGCCCTCCTTCCAGAGTATGTCCATAACTTTCAGTTCAGAGTCAAACAGTTTGATTTCCATGGTGCTGAGTTCCTTTCTATTGCAATAGAATTGATTTGTCAAGTGGGTTGGCTATTTTTCATAATTCTATCACAATAGAATGAAAATGCTAAACTCCAATCAACCATCAATAACACCATTTTTAGGATCATAACAGCTTAATTATTCTATTTAACAAACAGATTCACGGATCAGAATTAAAATAATTCTCCTTTTTCTTCAACGATATTGACCGTGAATCCGTGCCATGGACCGACCGATTTTGTGTGACACTAACACAAAAATTTTCTGTTCAAGACCCCCAGATTTTCGCACACATCTTGTAAGTGTCTCAGCGACATAGAC
>OGFF01001166.1_pt1 | contig 30013 bp, 26 predicted proteins | sample 1570751 | NCBI WGS metagenome assembly OGFF01 (sample SAMEA2581951, study PRJEB24529) | metagenome | biome: Human gut stool | place: China | collected 2011 | reverse complement strand
CATAAGGATTATTGTTTATATATATTTTTTGCATGTTTATTAATTTGTATAGTAGTCTAGATGAGATTTTTAATTCGTTTTGTAATATGTTATTTATTGTTTTATTTTCATCTTCTATTTGGTATTCTAAATTCATTTTTTGTGATACTCCTTTTGATAAATTTGGATTTCTTTTTATGAAATATATTGTAACATGTTTTTGAAAAAAATACAAAGATTTTGGCTTAACATATACTTTTTAACCATGAATATTCCTTATATTTTTATAATAGTAAAAAATCAAAAATTACTTTACAATTTCAAAAAATATGTATATAATTCAATAAACATTAAAAGTAATAAACAATATAAAAACAAACGAAAGGAACACAAAAATGAGAATAAGATACAAAAAATGGGCAAGACCAGAATTAGAAGCCAGAAAGTTCTACATAGACAATCCAGAAGAACTAAAAGGAAAATGGAAAGAACAATTTAAGAACCCTAACAAACCAATACATTTGGAACTAGGATGTGGAAAAGGACAATTCATATCAAACTTAGCATCAAGTAATTTAAACATAAATTACATAGCAATAGACTTAGTTGATGCAATGTTAGGACTAGCAAAAAGAAATGTAGAACAAATATATAAAGAAAAAAACATAGAACCAGACAATGTATTACTCACAAGATTTGACATAGAAAGAATACTAATGATATTAGATAAAACAGACAATATACAAAGAATATATATAAATTTTTGCAATCCATGGCCAAAAGGAAAACACAGAAAAAAGAGACTTACACACACTAGACAATTAGAAAAATATAAACAATTTTTATCAGAAAATGGAGAAATTTATTTTAAAACAGATGATGACGATTTATTTAATTCAAGCTTAACTTATTTTGAAGAAAGTGGATTTGAAATAATAGCAAAAACATATGATTTGCATAAAGAACCAATTTTTGAAAATAATATAGAAACAGAACATGAAAAAATGTTTTCAGAACAAGGAATAAAAATAAAAGCATTAATAGCAAAAATAAAAAATTAAATGAACAAAGGAGTCTTGATAAAAATGAAGAAAAAAAGAGTATTATTTATATCAAGTACAGGTGGACATTTTAATGAATTACAACAATTACAACCATTATTTGAAAAATATGATTACCATATAATAACAGAAAAAGACAAATCAACAGAAAAATTAACAGAAAAATATGGTGATAAAATAATGTATTTACCATATGGAACAAGACAAAAATTATTTAGATATATTTTTATTTACACATTTTTATGTTTTAAAACAATATATTTATATTTTAAATTAAGACCACAATATATAGTTACGACAGGAACACATACAGCAGGACCAATGTGTTATTTAGGAAAAATATTTGGAAGTAAAATAATATATATAGAAACATTTGCAAATAGAAATAGAAAAACTGCAACAGGAAGGTTGGTTTATCCAATAGCAGACTTATTTATTGTGCAATGGGAAGAATTGTTAAAAATATATCCAAAAGCTGTATATGGAGGTGCAATATATTGATATTAGTAACATTAGGAACACAAAATAATAGTTTCCATAGATTATTAGAAGAAGTTCAAAAAAATATAGATAATGGAAAAATAAAAGAAGAAGTTGTTGTACAAAGTGGATATACAAAATTTAATTCGCCTAATATGAAAATACTAGATGAAGTGCCACAAGACGAGTTTGCAAAATTAGTAGATAAAGCAGATTTAATTATTACACATGGAGGGGTAGGCTCAATAATAACAGCTATAACAAAAGGTAAAAAAGTAATAGCAGTTCCAAGATTAGGAAAATATAATGAACATGTTAATGACCATCAAGTAGAAATAATAGAATCATTTAATGAAAAAGGATATATAATAGGGCTACATGATGTAAGTGAATTAGGTGAAGCCTTAGAAAAAGTAAAAGATTTTATTCCTCAAAAATATGTAAAAAATACAGGAAAAATATTAAAGATTGTCGAAGACTTTATTGGATAAAAGAGACTATTTTAAAAAATTTACAAAGAATTTACAAATAAGAGATAAATAGAGAAAAAGGGGCAAAATTCCACAAAATTTTGCTCTTTAACTATTGCAAAAAAAGAGTATTATTGTTATGATAAGGGAGAGTAAAATTTTGAAAGGGAAAGAAAAATGATAGAATTTAAGAATGTTTGTAAAAGATATAATACTGGAACTGAAGCAGTAAAAAATGCAAGTTTTAAAATCGAAAAAGGAGAATTCGCATTTTTAGTAGGAAGTTCTGGAAGCGGAAAATCAACATTAATTAAATTAATATTAAAAGAAGAAGAACCAACAAGTGGAAATATAATAATAAATGGTAAAGATACAACATTTTTAAAACAAAGTAGAGTACCATATTTAAGAAGAAGTATGGGAATAGTATTCCAAGACTTCAGATTATTACCAGATAAAACAGTATATGAAAATGTAGCATTTGCAATGTACATAGTGAAAGCTACACCAAGACATATTCGTAGACAAGTACCAATGGTATTATCATTAGTAGGTTTAAGTGGAAAAGCCAAGATGTATCCTAATGAATTATCAGGAGGAGAACAACAAAGAGTAGCATTAGCAAGAGCATTAGTAAATAATCCATCAATGATAATTGCAGACGAGCCTACAGGAAACTTAGATCCAGATACAGCATGGGATATAATGAATTTATTAAATGAAATAAATTTAAGAGGAACAACAGTTGTTGTTGCAACACATGCAAAAGATATAGTTGATCAAATGAGAAAAAGAGTAATACATATACACAAAGGTGTAATCATAAAAGATGATAAAAAAGGTGGGTACGATTGTGAGATTTAATGTTATAAGTTATTTATTAAAAGAAGGAATTAGAAATGTATTCAAAAATAAAAAATCAACAATATCATGTTTAATGATAATGTGTGCAACAATGCTTATATTTGGATTATTTCTAGTTATAGGAGAAAATATTAATTCATTTGTAAAAAGTGTAGCAGATGCCCAAGGAATAATGGTGTATCTAAAAACAGGAGCAACAGATGAAGAAATTGAACAAGTTGGGAAAGACATATTACAAATAGATGGTGTAAGAGATGCAAAATATATATCAAATACTGAAGGACTTGAATCAATGAGAGATACATTAGGAGACAAAATGATTGAAGGATATACAACAGAAAATATATTACCAGCAAGTTATGAAGTAACACTTACAGACTTAGAATTAAGTTCAGATATTCAAGACAGCTTAAAACAAATTCCGAATGTAGATGACATACGTTCAAGCAACATTATAATTGAACAAATAATAAGATTAGCAAAAGGAATAAAAATTGTTACATGGGTTATTTTAGTATTGTTAATAATAATTTCTACAGCAATAATATCAAATACAATTAAATTAACAGTACATGCAAGAAGAAAAGAAATATCAATAATGAAATATGTTGGAGCTACGAATAGTTTTATAAGATGGCCATTTTTAGTTGAAGGTATTATTATAGGTGTTATAGCAGGAGCAATTTCAGTTGGAATTATAGGATTAGCATATACATATATTGTTGGACAAATTTCAGGAACATCATTCTTTGAAATAGCAAATATAAAATTCATTGATTTCTCAAGTATGAGTGAATTATTAATTCTAGTATATCTTGGATTAGGAATAGGTGTTGGTGCAGTGGGAAGTACAATATCTATGAAAAAATATTTGGAAGTTTAGGAGGTTAGAGTATGCGCAAATATTTAATAACAATTTTAACAATTGTAACGATTAGTGTTACAAGTATTTGCGTATATGCCGAAAATATTACAGATTTACAAGAAAAATCTAATCAAATAAACCAAAGTATTACAGAAACAAATAATAGATTACAAGTAGTTCAAGAACAAATGTCAGAAAATATGCAACAATTGCAGGAACTTGATACTCAATTAGCACAATCAGAAGAAGAGTTAAATAAAATAAATACAGAAGTTAGTACATTAACAACTCAAATATCAGAAAATGAGCAAAAATTATCAAAAATTCAGGAACAATATGACAAAATAAAAAAGGTATTAGATGCAAGAGTTATAGAAATTTACAAATCAGATAATTTACAATTATTAGGTACACTATTTGCATCAAAAAATGTAAAAGAATTTTTTCAAACATATGATAAATTAATATTATTAAGCAAATATGATAAAACACTATTAGATAGTGCGGAAAAACAAATAGAAGAAATAGAATTGACAAGAAAAATACTAGATGAAAAAAAGAAACAAATTGTTGAGAGCAAACAGCTACAACAAAAGAAAACACAAGTAGTTCAAAATTCTAAAACAAGAAGACAATACTATTTAAGTAAATTAACTAAGCAAGAACAAGAACTTCAAGCACAAATCGATGAATATAATGCCCAAGTAACCCAAATTGAAAATGAAATCAAAATGTTGGCATTAGGAAGTATAAGTGAAGATTATGTTGGAGGAGCATTAGTATGGCCAGTTCCTGGACGTACATCATTAACATCATTATATGGAATGAGAGTTCATCCAATTACAGGAGCATATAAATTACATACAGGTATAGATATAAGTGCACCACTTGGAACATATTTTGTTGCAGCTGCAAACGGAGTTGTATCTAAAGCAACATATAATACAGCATATGGAAATATGGTTATAATTGATCATGGAGGTGGAGTGCAAACATTATATGCACATGGAAATTCAATTTTGGTTCAAGTTGGAGATGAAGTGAAAGCAGGAACACCTGTCTTAGAAGTAGGTTCAACAGGATATTCAACAGGACCACATGCACATTTTGAAATAAGAATAAATGGTCAAACGGTAAATCCATTAGATTATTATCAAAATAAAAATAGTGTAACATCAAGTACAAATAAAGATGAAGAAAATAAAACAGAAAGTACAGAGAATAATTAAAAAACACAAGAAAGGAAAAGAATTATGAAAAAGAAAATAATAGAAATTATTGGAATCGTAATATCTATAATAATAATTTTTCAAAATATATCATATGCAACAAGCTCGAAGTCAAGTTTGCAAAGTCAGCAATTAGATATTGATAATCAAATAAAAGAACTTGAAAATGAACAAAAAGAAATACAAGCTAATAAATCTGAAACACTAAAATCAGTAGAAAATTTAATTTATCAAATTTCAGATGTCGAAAATGAAATTGATGACTTAAAAAGTCAAGTAAGTGATTTACAAGTTCAAATAAGAGTTTCTGAAAAAAGCATAGAAGAAAAAGAAGAAGAATATAATAAACAAAAAGAATTATTAGATGCAAGAGTTATAGCATTATATAAAAATGGAGAAAACTCATATTTAGAGATATTCTTATCATCATCTAGTTTAAAAGATTTTTTATCAAAATATTATTATGCAGAAACTCTTATGAATGCAGATAAAGAATTTATGCAAAAAGTAACTGATGAGAAAAAAGAAATAGAAGAAAAGAAAGAAGAACTTGAAAAAAGTAAAAAAGATTTAAATGATGCTTTAATACAACAACAAGCAAAGCAAAAATCATTAGAAAATTTAAAATCTGAAAAACAGACCTATGTAGCAAAATTAACAGCAGAAGAAAAAGAGAATCAACAAGAAATAGAAAAGTTTGAGGAAGATAAGAGAAAAATTCAAGCAGAATTAAAAAGAATAGCAGAAGAGGAAGCAAAGAAAAATACAACAAATATTACAACTAAACCAAGTGCAAGTGGGTACATATTTCCAGTACAAGGATTAAGTAAAGCAAATATAAATAATAAAACATATCCATCATACAAAGGGCATACAGGAGTAGATGTTAATATTGGAGTTACTGGAAAGAATGTTGTTGCAGTAAAAGATGGAACAGTAGTTATATCAACAGCACGTATAAGTAATGGAAAATATTTTAGCTATGGAGAATATATAGTTATTAGTCATGGAGATGGAACTATGACATTATATGGACATATGCTAGCAAATTCAAGAAAAGTTCAAGTTAATGATAAAGTAAAACAAGGTCAAGTTATTGGAACAGTAGGTTCAACAGGAAATTCAACAGGAACACATCTTCATTTTGAAGTAAGAGTTGGAGGAAGTCCTGTAAATCCATTGCCATATTTACCATAATTAAAAAAGCAATTATAAAAAGGAGAATATTAGATGGAAGATAATAATAAATACGTAAAAAAACAAAAAATTTATAAAGTTATAATGTTAATGGTATTAACAGCTTTTATTACAAGTATAGTAACTGCTATGTATGTAGTAAAATTAGAAGGAAATATTCAATCAAATGGTACAAATACTGGAGCATCATCAATATTAAGTAGTTTAACAAGTGAAACTAATTTAACAAAATCATTAAAAAGTATTGAAAAATTAGTTAATAGTAAATATTTAAATGTAAGTGATATAGATGAAACAAAAGCAATTGATGGAGCAATAGAAGGATACATAGATTCTTTGGGTGATGAATATACAGAATATATTCCTGCTGATGAAATGAAAGAATATACAGAAAGTATAATGGGAAATTTCGTTGGAATAGGAATATACATGATACAAAATACAGAAAAGAATTTAGTTCAAGTACTTTCACCAATTAGAGAGAGTCCTGCTGAAAAAGCAGGAATAAAAGCTGGGGATTTAATAACAAAAGTAAATGGAGTTTCATATACAGCTGATCAAATGACAGAAATGTCTAAGACAATAAAAGGTGAAGAAGGATCAAATGTTACAATTGAGGTATTAAGAGGAGAACAAACATTAACATTTGAAGTAACAAGAGCAAAAGTTAATACAAATCCAATTTATTCTGAAAAACTTGAAAATAATATTGGATATTTAGAAATAACAAGTTTTGATGAAGGGGTTGCAGAAGATTTTAAATCAAAATATTTAGCTTTAAAGGAACAAGGAATAAAAGGATTAGTAATTGATTTAAGAGATAATGGTGGAGGAATTGTTGATGAAGCATTAAAAATAGTTGACTATATAGTTCCAAAAAATCAAACAACATTAATAACTGTTGATAAAGATGGAAAAGAAGAAGTTTCTAAATCAAAAGAAGATAGATTAGTTGAAGAACCTGTTGTAGTTTTAGTAAATTCAAGTTCTGCAAGTGCATCTGAGATAATGGCAGGAGCACTAAAAGATTTAGAATGTGCAACAATAGTAGGAACAAAAACATATGGAAAAGGTGTGATTCAACAATTATTAACATTAAGTAATGGAGCTGGATTAAAAATTACAGTAGAAGAATATTATACTCCAAATAAAACAAAAATAAATAAAGTAGGTATAACACCAGATTATGAAGTATTATTAGAAACAAGTATAACAAGAGAACCAACAGATGCTAATGATACACAATTAAATAAAGCAAAAGAAATACTAAAGGCAAAAATAGAAGATTAATTTATAAAATATAAGCTACTAAAAAGTAGCTTATATTTCAGTTGTATTGAAAGGAGAAAGTAACATGAAAATGAATTTGGCAAATAAGTTAACAATATTTAGAATAATATTAGTACCAGTTATAATGTTAGTTCCTATAATTGATAATTTAGTAGGTATTCCTGGTGATTTTCTTGGAATTTCAACAGCATTTTGGATAATGAACATTATATTTATAATAGCATCTATAACAGATAAATTAGATGGATATATAGCAAGAAGTAGAAATCAAGTAACAACATTTGGAAAATTTTTAGACCCATTAGCAGACAAAATATTAGTATTATCAGCACTAGTTATTTTAGTAGAATATGGTAAAATTCCATCATGGATTCCAATAATAGTATTGGCAAGAGAATTTATTGTATCAGGATATAGATTAATCGCAGTAGAAAAAGGTGGAAAAGTAATTGCAGCATCAATATGGGGAAAGTTAAAAACAGTAACTCAAATGATAGGAATAATATTTGCATTTTTAGACAAATTCAATTTTGGAGACTTTATATTTAGAGTATCAACACAAGCTGAAGCTCAAATAAATTCAGCAAGTATATATATGACAACAGGACAATTCATAATAAATATAATAACAACAGTAGTATTAATACTATCAGTAATTGCTACAATATTTTCAGGAGTAAATTATTTAAAAGATGGTAAAGAGTTGTTTAAAGACTAAAAAACTATTGACAAAATATAAAAAATAATATAATATACTACATAAACAAAATTATAAATTTTGGAAAATTGTTTATAAATTTTCCAAAATATTTTATGCATAAGAAAGGATAGCGATCATTATGGAAGAAAAAGAAGTAATATTAACACAAGAAGGATATGACAAAATAGAAAAAGAATTAGAATACTTAAGAACAGAAAAAAGAACAGAAATTGCAGAAAGAATAAAAGTAGCATTAGGATTTGGAGATTTATCTGAAAACTCTGAATATGATGAAGCTAAAAATGCACAAGCTGAAAATGAAGGAAAAATAGCACAATTAGAAAATAAAATAAGACATGCTAAAATAATAGATGAGGCAGAAATAGATACAAAAACTGTTCAAATAGGAAATACAGTAAAACTATATGATGTAGAATTTGAAGAAGAAGTTGAATATACAATAGTTGGTTCAACAGAAGTAAATTTAGCAGAAAACAAAATATCAAATGAATCACCAATAGGAAAAGCATTATTAGGAGCAAAAAAAGGAAGTACAGTTGAAGTTAATGCACCAGCAGGTGTTATAAAATATAAAATTTTATCAATAACAAAATAATTTAAAGAAATGTCAAATATTTGTTTGACATTTCTTTTCTTTTATGATAGTATATAGTCATGATAAACGGAATAAATGTTCTGTATAAAAGGAGAAGTGATTAAATGGGAACAAGAGCTGAAACTACTAAAAAAGAAAAAGCAATCTTGAAATTTATAGAAACGCAAGTATTAGAAAATGGATATCCACCATCAGTAAGAGAAATAGGAAAAGCAATAGGATTAAGTTCAACAGCAACAGTACATGCCTATTTAGAAAAATTAGAAAAAGATGGATATATAAAAAAAGAAGACAAAAAAGGAAGAACACTAAAAATCATAAAAGGAAGTAATGGTGAACCATATGTAAAATCTTCTAAAGATTTTTATGTTCAAAAAGAATTAGTAGATGTTCCAGTTATTGGTAGAATAACGGCAGGTCAACCAATATTAGCAGTAGAGAATGTAACAGATACATTCCCAATTCCAGTAGATTTCGTAGGAAATAGTGAAAGTTTCATGTTAACAGTAAGAGGAGAAAGCATGATAGAAGCTGGAATATTAGATGGTGACTATATATTAGTAAAAAAACAAAGTAATGCAAATAATGGAGAAATAGTAGTAGCATTAATCGGAGATGAAGCAACAGTAAAAACATTTTATAAAGAAAAAGACCATATAAGGCTTCAACCAGAAAATCATACAATGGATCCAATAATAGTGCCAGATTGTAGAATTTTAGGCAAAGTTGCAGGAGTTTTTAGAAAAATGTAATAAGAAAAAATTAATACAAAATAGCAAGAAAAATCTTGCTATTTTATTATTGATATAATATAATTAGAAAAAAACGAGGAGAACAAACAAATGAAGCACAAAAATGACCTAAAAATCAAGATAGATAAAGAGCCAAAAAAGAAAGACAATATATTAAAAAGAATAGTAATAATTGTAATTTTATTACTTATTGTAATTTTTGTATTAAATAAAGCTGAAAACTATTTGAAAGAAAAAACTGCAAATGAAATTAATTTAGTATTAAATAACAAAAATGTTACAGCAAATTTAAAACATGAAATAATAGAAGAAGATGGAAATATATATATGTCAATAGATGATATAAAAAATTATTTTGACAAATATATATATATCGAAGATGAGATAAATGAAATTGTAACAACATATGATAAACAAATAGCAAGCATAGGATTTGAAACAAACAAATTAACTTTAAATGGTGCAACAAAAAAAATATATGCACACGCAATAAAAAAAGATGATGTAATATATATGCCAATTGTAGAAATGAAAGATGTATATAATTTAGAAACAACAATTGTAGAAAATAATGTAATATTAGATTCTTTAACAAGAAAACAAGTAAAAGCATATGCAAAATCAAACCTATCTGTAAAATGGAAAGCAGACTTTTTTTCAAAAACGGTAGACAAAATAGAAAGAGGAGATGTAGTAGTCGCAATTGAGGAAAAAGATGGATGGACAAGAATTAGAACAGAAAATGGAAATGTAGGTTTTGTAAAAAGCACAAAATTAACAAATTATACAACAACAAGAGATGACTGGGAAGAAGAAAAACAAATAACAGGAAAAGTAAATATGTTTTGGGATTATTACTCAAAATATGTACAAGCACCAGACAGAACAGGACAAGTAATTGAAGGTGTAAATGTGGTATCACCAACATTTTTCTATATAGATTCTAATGGAAATTTAAAGAATAAAATAGGGGAATCAGGAAAAAAATATATAGAATGGGCACATTCGAATGGATATAAAGTTTGGCCAGCTATACAAAATGATGAAGCTGGAATAAAAGCCACATCAACAATATTAAATAGTTATACCAAAAGACAAGAATTAATTGAAAGTATAGTTGATGTATGTGTTGAATATCAATTAGATGGAATAAATATAGATTTTGAAAATATGTATCAAGCAGATAAAGACAAATTTTCAAGATTTATAATAGAATTAGATCCAAGAATGAAAGAATTAGGAGTAGTATTATCTGTTGATGTAACTGCACCAGATGGAGATGCAAACTGGTCATTATGTTATGATAGAAATGTAATTGGACATGTTGCAGATTATTTAATATTTATGGCATATGACCAATATGGAGCTTCAAGCACAAAACCAGGAACAACAGCAGGATATAATTGGATAGAAACAAATTTAAAGAAAATTATTGAATATGATGAAGTAAAAGCAGATAAAATTATTTTAGCATTACCATTTTACACAAGAAAATGGAAAGTAAATTCAAATGGAGAATTAGTAGAAAAACCATCTGTAGTAAGTATGTTAAATATAAAAATTCCAAATGGAGTTGAAAAACAATGGAATGAAGATTTGCAACAATATTATATTGAATATGCAGATGGAAAAGATACTGTAAAGATGTGGATTGAAGATGGAACATCAATTACATCAAAAGTTTCATTAGTCTCAAAATATGGACTAGCTGGAACGTCAGGTTGGAGAAAAGACATGGAAACATCTAATGTATGGACAATAATTAATACAGAATTACAAAAAGCATCAAATTAAAAGAAACGGAAAATTTCCGTTTCTTTTTTTATGTTAGTTTTGGTGTAAATTTTCTATGAAAAGCCTTGTCAAAAAGCAAGAAAAAAGATATAATGAGGATGAACTAGGTGTCAACAATAAAAGAAAAGAGAGGAGCGATTTTTTATGAAAATAAAAATTACAGGAAAAGAACTTAAGATAACAGATGCAATAAACGATTATGCAGAAAAGAAAATGGAAAGGATAGAAAAATACTTTGATAATGCAGAAGCTGAAATAATAGCAAAAGTTGAAAAAAATTATCAAATAGCGGAAATCAAAGTAATGGCTAATGGAGAAACATTTAGAGCAGTTGCTGAAGAAAAAGACTTATATGCATCTATAGATAAAGATATAGATATAATAGAAGGACAAATTAGAAAAGCAAAAACAAAAAGAGAAAAAATGCAAAAAGATTCAAGCTTAAAAGACTTAAATGCACAAACAATAGTACATGAAGTAGAAGATGAAATTTTAAAAGTAGAATACTATGAAATAAAACCAATGACACCAGAAGATGCAAAATTAAAATTAGAAGAAAGACCAAGTCAAATGTTCTTAACATTTGTTAACCAAGAAAGTGGTAAAGTAAATGTTATACATAGATTAAAAGATGGTAAAAACTTTGGTTTAATAGAACCAGAAGCATAAATAAAAAATTAATGAGGCTCAAATTAATGAGCCTCATTTTTAGAAATTATAACTTAAAAGCAAAGTATTTTTGCTTTTGAGTTTTTACGTCGAAGAATCGTTTCCAAAAAAGATTTCGCTGAAAAGCAAATTGTTCAATTACGTTTTGATTATCAGAGATTTTTAAAACATTTGGACTAATGCGTAACAAATCTTCAAAAGAAGAATTTGTGGATTCAAGTAATTTTAAAAATTTATTATAAGGAAATTTAATTAATAAACTCTTTAAAATAATAAAATTACCAGATTTTTTTAATGCTCCTAATTCATTTTCGTTTTCTCTTAAATAGGCATTTTTCCAGTCTCCTTCAAATGGTGAATCCTTGAAAATAATTACAAACCGTTTTTTTGAATACAATTCTAACATAATATTTCCTCCAAAATTTATGTATTTCGAACGTTTGATATTATATCATGAAAATATAGTAATTTCAATGATTATAATGAAAATCTAAAAGAATTATTGACAAGATGTGACTGAAATAGTTTTATTATTTGTAAAAATTACCATACCAGGTTTTGCACCATTAGGTTTTTTTACATATTGAACTTTACAGTAATCAACAGGAACATTAGATGAGAATTTTGCTTTGCTATGTTCAACAGCAAGTTTTGCACATTTTACTAATGTGTCATCAGAAATATTTAATCCTAAAGCTTTTATTATAACATGGCTACCTTGAATATCTTTGGTATGAAGCCAGAGATCATTTTTATTGGCAAATGTGAATGTAAGCCAATCATTTTCTTTATTATTTTTTCCAACATATACATCAAAATTATCTATATTGAAATGTAGAGGGGAATATTGCTTTTCTAATTTTTTCTTTTTTGAAGTTTTAGCATTTTGTTTTTTTGAATGTTGTTTCTTTTTAATAATTAAGTTTTCAGATATTTCATCCAAGATTTCTTGAATTTCAGTAACAGAAGAGGCTGATTCAATTTCATAAATAATACTCTCAATATAATTTAATTCTGTTTCTGTTTCTGATTTTTGAAGTGAAACAATTTGAAGAGCATTTTTTAATTTATTATATTTCTTAAAATAATGTTTAGCATTTATATTTGGAGAATATTTTTTTTCTAATGGTATTTTAATTAAATTATTATTATCATAGTAATTTTCCAGTTCTATATAATCTGTATGTGTATTTGTTAATTTATATAAATTAGAAGTTATTAATTCTCCATAGAGTCTATATTTATCTCTTTCTTCACAATCTTTTAATTTGTTATTAATACTATTTAAACGGTTTAATAATTTTTTTTGCGAATCTGCTACTAATTTTAAAGCATTATTTTTATAATTATTAAATGTTTCTTCTGTTTCTCTTGAAAAATAAAAATTATCTATAAATTTATTTAAATAAAATTTTTCAACTGTAATATCATTTCCTAGACTTAAAGTAAAATCAGAAAGTTTATTATTCTTATATACTTCTGTAAAATATAGATTATTTGGAAATGTTAAAATATTGTTTATATATTTTTGTAATTCTAATAAATTTTCTTTATTAATAGTTGTAATATTACATTTTTCAAGAGAAGATTTTACAAATGATAAACTAAATCCAGTAAATGTATTAGCAAATAGTTTTGGAAATTCTTCAACTGATAGATTTAAATTATCCTGAAAGATACTATATATATCAGATATTTTTGTGTAATCTAATTTTTCAGAAGTAGGGAAACTATATGTTCTAGATGGAAGAATATCTCTATAGATAGTATCTGTTGCATAAATATGTCTTGAAGCATCAATTATAATATTTTTATTATTTATCAAGATAATATTGCTATGTTTTCCCATAAGTTCAATTATTAAACTTTTTATTTCAATTTCATTAAAATCATTAATTGTTTCAATATCAATTTTTACTAATCTTTCTAATCCATACATTTCTATATTTGAAATTTTTCCACTAATTAGATGTTTTCTTAGTAACATACAAAAATTTTGAGCGACAAGTGGATTAGATTTTGAGTTTGTTGTTAAATTTATTCTGCAATTATGTGCATCAATACATATGTTTAAGGCATAATGCACTGAATTTGAGTAAATTCCTAATACAATAGTGTTTTTATCAGGTTGGTGTATCTTATCAATTTTTCCACCAATTAAATCATTTTTTAATTCATGTGTAATTGCTTGTGTAACAATTCCATCAAATGCCATTATTAATCAGTCCTTATATATAAATTTAGATTTTATATGGATATCTATGAACCTTAATGATAATACCACAAAAATGGGCTATTGTAAATAATCTAATGGATTTACATAGTTGTTTTCAACTCTAAAGCCTATATGAAGATGACAGCCTGTTGTGGCTCCATTTGTTGGTTTTCCAGTTGCTGGATCACTATAAGTATTTCCAGATACTCCATAAACATATTTAGGTCCAACATTCCCAATAATTTGCCCTTGTTTTATAATTTCATCAATTGAAACAATATAATTAGGGGAGACATGGCAATATGAGATTTTTATGTTATCAGAATTTGTTAATGTTATTGTATATCCGCCACCACCAAGAAATCCTATAAAAGTAATTATTCCATCACATGTAGCAATTAAATTTGTTCCTTCTGGTGCAGGAATGTCTATACCTTTATGTAATGTTGATGCTCCTGTTGTTGGTGCTATTCTTTTTCCAAATTTTGAGGAGAGAGTGGTATAACCTGGAATTGGCCAAGCATAATTAGAATTACCTAAAAATATCAAATCTTTTTCATTAGAAATTTGTTCAAAGTCTGATAAAGAAATTATTGGAATAAAAAATGTGCATAAAATGAGTGTAAATATAATTATTGAATAAAAAGTTTTTGACAAATAATCAGTCCTTTCATGATAAAAAATAGAGAATAGTTAATACTATTCTCTTCAATATGGCAGGGGTACTAGGATTCGAACCCAGACAAGCGGTTTTGGAGACCGATGTGCTACCATTGACACTATGCCCCTAAATCAATTACTTAATTATATTAACACAGATTAAAAAAAATTACAAGAGATTTTAAAAAAAAACAAAAATATTATTAATAATAAAAAAAGTCTATAAAATTATAGACTTTTTATAATGTTAGAAATCAATTTTTTTAGATTTTATTGCAAATGCAATTGTTGCAATAGAAGCGATTGCTACAAATCCAACTAACATTGGTGCACCAGTTTTTGGTAATTCTTCTGGAGCTTTTGTATTGTCTTGTGTTGGTTCTGTTTTTGGAACTTCTTGTTTTACTTCAGTAAGCTTTATTTTTGGTGTTACATCAGATTTTGTAGTTTTGGCAGTATTATCAAAATCTTTATAATTAATTTCAACTTTTTGATTTGTATCTAATATTTGATCTATTATTTTTTCATCAAATGTATCTTTTAAAGTTAAAGTATATTGAACTTTTAATGTTTCGCCAGCTTTTAATTCTGGAATAGTCCAAGTTATGCTATTTGTTTCTTTGTCAATTTTAGAAGATATATTTAAATTATTTACACCTTCAACATAAGCCATTTCAAAATTGTCTACAATATATTGAGGGAAGTAATCTACAATAGTTATATCTTTTAATGTTTGTTCAACAGGAATTAAATCAGCATAAATTTGCTCTGTTATAGTTTTTTCAATTTCTGTATCATCAATTTTATAGAATTTTCCTATAGTTGGATTTGTTGGTGTACCAAAAACACCTTGTATAACTTGTCCATATGTATAAGAGTTTGTACCATCAGTTCTAACTGTTGCATCTTCAGATTTTATACCAGTTAAAAGTGAAATTACATTTATATCTTTCAATGATTTTAGTGTTTCGTTTGTTGTTGAAATAACTTTTTCTAAAGATTCAATTTTTAGTAAGTCAGAATTTCCAACATTCATATTTGGAACACCATCTGTTAAAACAATTAAATATTTATTGTTTTTTTCTGTGGTGAAGGTTTTTTGAGCTAATTTTAAACCAGCATCTAAATCAGTATATGCACCAGTTCCTTCAATTGAAGAAATTTTTGCTTTTAATGTAGTAAGGTCATTTGAAAAATCACTTACCAATTGAGCATCTTTCTCAGTTCCCATCTCAGTAGCTTCTTGACTTGCAGAGAATGTTACAACACCAATTTTTAAAGTAGAAGAGTTAAGAGTTAATAAGTTTTCAACAAGTTTTTGAGCAGAATTTAATACTAAATCTTTTCTTGTTGTTGATGTATCATTTATAGTTTCATTCATACTATTAGAACTATCAATTACTAACATTAATTCTCCTTCTGGTACTTTATTGATTGCATTATTATTAACTTGTAATTGTAATGTAACTTGTTTTTTGTCTAATTCAGAACTTACAATTTTCTTTTCAAAGTTTGAATTTTCATTTAATTTGATATTACAAATATTATTTTCAACAATTTCCATTTTTACTGGTGTTGAAGCAAAAACAGTTGTTGAAATTAAAATTAATAGCAAACATAATGCTATTGAAATTTTCTGTTTCATAAAAATCTTCCTTTCTTCTTAATGTATCAGTAATATTTTAATATATTAAACAGAAAAATGCAATAGAAATATAAGGTTTTTTATAAAGAAAAAAGGTCCGTAAGGGCCTTTTTGTGTGTAGGAAAAATCGCCAATATAGGTGATTTTTCTATACATTATTAATTATGTCTAAAGGATTAGCAACATCCACCTCTGTTACCACCACAACAGCAACAAATTAAAAGTATAAGAATTATTATCCAGCAGCAATCATCTCCAAAACCAAAGCCACATCCACAACCTCTATTTTCTGGCATACAAAACACCTCCTTTATAATTAAGATAAGATTTGTTAAAGAATTTTAAGTAATTCTTTAAATTTTTTCTTTTGATAATATATAATATGGTAAGTTAGAAAAAGTGTTACACAATTTCCTACACAATAAAAAATGAAAGAGAATTTTATCTCTTTCATTTAAATTTCTTTATTAAAGTTTCCATTTGTATATTGATTTCCTTCAAGTTTTTTACCAGTTAAAACAGTTTTTATAATATCATTAATTTCAAAAATGTTTTCATCTAAAATATCAATTCTTGCAAAATCAATATGGAGTCCATCATATTCAATTGATGTTATTTTACTATTGTAAATAGTTGTAATTGTTTGGATATTATCTGGTATAATTCTAAATAAAAATCCAAGTCTGTCTTTTAAATAATATTTATTTGTTGAATTACATTTATGTTCACATTCTGAATAACATTTATTTGATTTTCCTAATAAACAATAATTCGAATTCATCAATGGAGTTCTTCCATAGACAATTAATTCTGTTTTCTTATTTGTGTTAAAGTTTTCTAAATCAGTTTTATTAAGTTCTGGTGATAGTGTTATTGTATTTGCAGGTAATTCATTAATAGTTAAATTGTTAAATATATTGAATGTGTAATTACATATAAATTCGTAATCTTTGTAATCTTTTAAAAGTTCAAAATTTCCTATATTTGATAAAACAAATCCTTTTATTTTGTATTTTTCCAAAATAGTTGGTAAGTTATTTTTTATTAATCTATTGTAATTATTTCTAATTATTGTTGGCATATAAATATATGTATCAAATTTTTTACAAACATCTAAAAGTAGGTGAGAGAAATCTTTATTTATAAAATATTTGAATGGTAAATATATTTTAGATATATTTTTTAATTCCAAATAATCATAACTTAAATTTAATGTATTTAATAATAAACTTATTTTTGTTTCTTTATGTGATGAATTTGGATTGTTTTCTATATAATTAGCATTAGATAATCTTCTAAAACTTGAAATAAGTTTTTCTTCATATTGAGCTAATGCTTGTCTTCTAAGTTCATTAATTCCACCAATACTTGGAACATAAATATTTTCTCCTAATTCGATATTTATATTTTCAAAATTATAAGGTGTATTATTAGTTTTACAAATTTGAGAAATAAGTCTTTCTTTTGTCATAGGTGATTTTTGAGCAGGTTCAGGAATTATATTAGAGTCAATCTTAACAGATATATTATCATCAAATATTTTTAAAGAAATAGGGGAGTTTAAGATAACTTTCATTTCACAAGATAAGTTTCTTTTTCTAGACTCTTTTTCAATAGTTTCTAATGCAGAAGTTGTTAATTCTTTATCAGAAATTTTGAATAATTTGTCACCTATAAAAATATCACCTTTCATTCTACCAATTTTTATTTTATCACAAATATGTGCTTCTGTAATGTTTTTATCATTTTTCATTAATTCAGAAATAGTATATAGATTTGTTTCATGTTTTTTATTTTCAACACAAATTTTATCTCCAACATGTAGAATTTCATTAGTTGTAAATGAAATATGTCCATGATTTTTATTGAAATTTGAAATAGTTCCTAAATATATTCCCATATTATTAGATTTTTGAGGATATATTAATTTTCTATTTTCAGTAGAAGATAGATGTCCATTTGAAAATCCACCTCTATTAAATACTTGTAATAAGTCTTTTTTGTCGTTTTCGTCAATTTTAAAATCATTTTTTGACATTGCTAAATCAAGGTATTTTCTATAAATTCTAGTAACAGTTGCAACATATTCAGGAGTTTTCATTCTACCTTCAATTTTTAGACAAGTCACTCCAGCATTTACGAGTTGTGGCAAATATTCTAATCCACATAAATCTCTAGGACTTAATAAATAACCTTTATCAATAGTTATATCACTTTCTAATAATTCATAAGGTAATCTACAAGGTTGAGCACATTTACCACGATTTCCAGAACGACCACCAACCATACTTGAAAATAAACATTGACCTGAATATGAAATACAAAGGGCACCATGTACAAATGCCTCAATTTCAACATTTGAGTTTTTACATATATGTTCAATTTCTTGAATAGAAAGTTCTCTAGAAAGTACAACACGAGAAAATCCCATATTTTGAAGAGTAAGAACACCTTCTAAATTATGTACAGACATTTGTGTACTAGCATGAACAGCAAGACCAGGAAAATTTTTTATCATATAACGAGCAAGACCTAAGTCTTGAACAATTATTGCATCAATACCATATTCATAAGCTTTTTTTGCTAAAGCAATTGCATTATACATTTCATCATTTTTTATAAGAGTATTTAAAGTCAAATTTGTTTTAACACCTCTTATTTTTGCATAATCTATAGCTTTGGCAAGTGTATCATCATCAAAATTTGAAGCAAAAGCTCTTGCACTAAAAATATTTGCTCCAAAATATACAGCATCTGCACCATTTTGCACAGCAGCTTTTAAACAATCAAAATCACCAACAGGTGAAAGTAATTCCATCATAAATCCTCCAATCATTATAAAAAGCGAATTCTAATAATCCCTATAATTATTATGTACGAAATTTTTCCTACATAATAAAAAATATTATATCATAAAAAAGGTAGAAACTACAAGAAAAATTAAGGAATTTGTAATATAAATGTAATATAAAATACATATCATCAAGGTTGACTTTAAGAATAAAAAAATGATATACTATTGTCGAAGAAAAATGAAAAAAATAACAAAAGTAAAGAATATATAAAATACTGTAAGAAGAGGAGAGAAAATGAAAAAAAAGTTAATTTTTATCTTAATAATGATAATTTTAATATTGCAATATTTTTGCTTTTTTACTAAAACATTTGCAGTAAATCAAACAATTAGTCAAGATATAGAAAATATAGATTCAAATACATATCCACAAATAAAAGAAATGATACAAAATTTAAAAAATGAACATCCAAATTGGAATTTTAAAATATTATATACAGATTTAGATTGGAATGAGGTAATTGAAAATGAATATGTAGGACATGGTTTATCACCAAGAAACTTAGTACCAACAAGTAATTCATATGCAGGAGAATGGATATGTCCTATTTGTGGTAATGCAACATATGATTCAGGAAAATGGCATTGTGCATCACAGTCAGCATTAAAATATATGATGGATCCAAGAAATTCATTAAATTCATCAGATGTTTTTCAGTTTTTAGAATTAACATATACAGATTATAAAATTGAGACAATACAAGCAATGTTAAAAAAATATGATTTTTGGAATAATGAATCATACATAAATGCAATTATAGAGGCGTCAAAAAAATATAATGTAAATGTTTATTATGTAATAGCAAGAATATTACAAGAACAAGGAAATGGAACATCACCATTAGTAAAAGGTGAAGGGTATAATGATCAATATGTTGGGGTATATAATGTATTTAATATAGGTGCTAGTGGAAGCGGAAAAGACAATGTTATATTAAATGGACTTGCTAGAGCTGAACAAGAAGGTTGGACATCAATTGAATTATCAATTGATGGAGGTGTTGAATTTATCTCAAAAGGATATATTAACAGAGGACAAAATACAATGTATCTTCAAAAATTTGATGTTGATAGTTCAGAAGCAGGATTATATTGGCATCAATATCAACAAAATATAATGGCCCCACAAAATGAAGGAACAAAATTAAGAGTAGCATTTGAAGAATGTGAATCAATAGATATGGATTATACATTTATAATTCCAGTATATAAAAACATGCCAAATATAGCATGCGAAAGACCAAATACAGATAATAATGAAACTCCTGAAATAGATAGTAATTTAGTAAAATGTAATGCAAATCCAAGTTTAAGATTAAGAGATAATCCAAATGGAACATATATTGGAGAAAAAATATATCTAAATGAAGTTGTAACAGTAATTGAAAAAGCAACAGAAAAAGTTGCAGGTACATATTGGGATTTTGTTAGAAAATCAAATGGTGTAGAAGGATATGCTGCAAGATCAACATCTGATGATGAGCCTGTATATAAATTATATTTAGTTCCAGTAAAAGAAGATAATGGAAAAGATACTCCTGATAATCCAACACCAGATGTTCCAGAAAATCCTGATGATGAAAATAAAGAAATTGTAGAAAATGAAAAAATAAGAATAAATAATACTACAAATGAAATAACATCAATTCCAAATTCAACAATTACAGATTTAAAAGAATTATTAGGAGCAGAAATAGTTTTAAAAAATTCAAATGGTGAAGTGGTTTCAGACGAGTCAAATCTTGCAACAGGTTATGTTGTAAATGATAAATATACAATTTCAGTTCTTGGAGATGTAAGTGGAGATGGAGTTGTAGATGCAAGAGATTCATTAAGAATTTTAAAATATGCAGTTGGAACATATGAATTAAATAATGAATATGCAAAATCAGCGGACCTAAACAAAGATGGAATAATTGATGCAAGAGATTCATTAAGAATTTTAAAATATGCTGTAGACACTTATAAAATAAAATTATAAAGAGAGAGAGGAATAATTGTGAAAAAAAAGATATTTAACATATTACTTATAGCAATATTTTCAATTTTAATTTTGGAAACAAAAGCTAATGCTTCAAATATTGTTTCAACAGATAAGCAAGTTAATTCTGGTGATGGAAATGTAACAATATCAATAACTTCAAAAGAAACATTAGGAGCTTATAACTTGGAATTGGTTGACAATTCAGGACTTGAATTAGTTAGTTCTAGTGCTGGTCCAAGTGGAACAGCAAATGGAACTAAAATATCAGGAGCATCAGCAACAGGAATAACAGATTTAGGAAGTTATACATTTAAAGTGCCAACAGTAACATCAGATACAACATATAAGATAAAATTTAGAATTACTGGAATGGCAAATGTCAATGATGAAGATTTACCTAATGCTGATAATAATGCAATATTGACAGTAAAAGCTCCAAAAATAGAGACTCCAACAGAAGATAATAACACATCAAACAATGCAGGAAGTTCAGACAATAATAGTTCAAATAATAATAGTACGATAAAGTCATCTGAGGCAAGATTAAGAGATTTAGGCTTAAATCCAAAACAATATGATTTTAAGGGATTTAAACCAGATACATATGAATACAATATAGAAGTTCCAAACGAAGCAGAAAAAGTATATATATATGCAACAACCAAAGACTCAAATGCAAAAGTAAAATCAGGAGATGGAAATATCGCATTAAATGAAGGAGAAAATAAAGTTGAAATTGTAGTTGTTGCAGAAGATGGAAAAACAAAGAAAACATATACACTAAATATTACAAGAAAAGCTGGAGAGCAAACAGCTACACCAGTAGAAGAGCCAGTAATAGATGAACAACCACAAACTGAACCAACGACAACTTCAACAAAAGAAGAAACTTCATCAACAACAAGTTCTGAAAACACAAAAATAACAACTTCAACAACAAAAACAGAAAGTACATCAACCAAAAGTGAAAATCAACAAATTGTAGGAAAAGTTGACTGGTTAAAACCAGAAACATGGGGACAAGAACAATATATATTAGTTGCAGTTTTAGCATTTTTAATATTAACAATAATAGTTTCAATAATATTAAAAATAAAAATCAAAAAAGATGAAGAAGAAATTGAGTTCCCAGGAGCAGAAGAATTAGATAGAGCAATGTTTGAACATCAGGAATTGTCAGATAATGGAAATATAGATGATAATTATTACAATGATGATATGAATGATGAAAATCCATATAGTACAAACTTTAATGATGATTATTATAATGATAATACTCAACATGATGAAGAAAAAATAGATAATCAACCAGTAGAAGTAGAATATAAAGAAGAAAATACTTCTGATGATTATAATTATGGTGTGTCAGAGAAAAACGATGAGGACATAGAAAGAAAAAGAATGCTTGAAGAATATTTTGCGGGTCAAGATGGAAAAGATTCAAAAGCAAAAAGAACAAAAACTAGAGGAAAACATTTTTAAAATAAAAACGACTCATTGAGTCGTTTTTTTGAATATTAAGAATAGATATAAAAAAAGAAAACATTTTAAAATGTTTTCTTTTCTTATGCAAGACCGTATTTTTTCTTAAATTTATCTGCTCTACCACCTTTAGTGTCAAGTCTTAAGTTACCTGTCCAATATGGATGACATTTTGAGCAAACATCAACTTTTAAATCTTTTTTTGTAGAACCAACTTCTATAACATTACCGCAAGCACATGTAATAGTTGTTTGATTATATGCTGGATGTATTCCTTCTTTCATTTGCAAATTCACCTCTTTCTTACAATAGTAATTTTTGCCTTTTATTATATTACCATATCTTTATACTTTTTTCAAGCTATTTGTCTAAATTTTTATTTTCTTCTTGATTAATTTGATTTACATATGTTGCAGAAGCTTCTAATTCAGTATTTAAAGATACTTTTTTTATAAGCTTATTCATAATATTAAAAATACAAGCAACTATTAAAATAAATAATCCTATTTTTTTCCAATATTTAGCTAACATAATAAAATCTCCTTTAAAAATTTAATACATAACAATTATACGTTTTTTTTATTGATTTGTCAATATTTTTTGAGGTTTTGGACAAAATAAAATCAAGAAAATATACATAAATAAGAAAGGAAAAAGATTAAATGAAAAAAATTTTTTTGTTTATAGTATTAATTGGAATTATGTTAGGAATAGGTATATGGATGTTTAAAACAAATAATGATAATCCAAATTATCAAGCTCAAAGAAGTAGTACAAATCAAAATAATTTGGATGAGATTGATATTAAGTCAACACAAAGTATAACAGATACACAACGAGTAACAGAACAAACAGAAAAAGAAATTGCAAATTTTTCTACAAAAATTCATAATAAAGAAGGAGCAAGACAAAATAATATACGAATAACATGTAATTCATTAACAAACACAGAAATAAAACCAGGAGAAACATTTTCATTTTGCAATACTGTTGGAAAAGCGACAAAAGAAAAGGGATATCAAGAAGCAGATGTATATGTAGATGGAGAGAAGCAACAAGGTCTTGGGGGAGGAAATTGTCAAGTAAGTACAACTTTATATAATGCAGTTCTTAAAGTTGAAGGATTAGAAATTATAGAAAGACATGAACATAGTGGATATGTGCCATATATAGAAAAAGGTAAAGATGCAGCAGTAGCATATGGAAGTTATGATTTTAGATTCAAGAATAATACAAATAAAACAATAAAAATTATTATGGAATGTCAAGAAAAAGATGTAACAGCTAAAATAATAGAAATGTAAAAGACCAGACTTTTTATCTGGTCTTTTATATACTAAAAATAAGGGAAAGCATAATTCATAATTACGAAGAACGAGTTAAATTAAACCAATTGCTAAATAGAGATTTCATCATATTAATAAATGAAATTTTGCTAATAGAATTTTCTGCAATAAGACTTACTTCTGCAATTTTATCATTATTTAAATAATATGAAATTGTACCTAGTTGTTGGCCTTGAGTTATAGGTGCTTGAATACTTTCAGGAATATTAATTTTATAAGTAATATTGGAATCTTCGCCTTTCTTTATTAAAAATGATGGAGAAGATTCATAAACGGCATTTATTGTGTTAGAAGTTCCTTTTGTTACAGGAATAGATTTAAAAATTTCACCTTGTGTAGCAAAAGATTTATAAGAAAATGTATAAAATCCATAATCAAGTAGAGTAGAAGCATTAGAAAATCTAATTGCAGAAGTAGGTGCTTTCATAATTACAGCGATTAATGATAAATCATTACGAGTTGCAGATGCTGATAAATTAAATAATGCTTTAGATGTAGAACCAGTTTTTAAACCAGTACATCCAGAATAATTACGTACTAATTTATTTGTATTAGATAATGCAGATTTTCCATCTCTAAGAGAATCTGTCCAAATTGTTGTATAATTTGTTATTTGAGGATGTTTTGTTAATAATTCACGAGACATTAATGCAATATCATATGCAGATGTTAGATGATCATCTTCATCAAGACCATGACAATTAACGAAATTTGTATCATTCATTCCAAGTTCTTTGGCTTTTTCATTCATCATTTTTACAAAATTTTCAGTAGACCCACCTAAATATTCTGCCATAGCAGTAACACAATCATTTGCACTAACAACAGCGATTGCTTTAAGCATATCATTAACACTTAAAGTTTCGCGAGGGTCAAGCCAAATTTGAGAACCACCCATATTAGCAGCATTTTCACTACAAGGAATTTGAGTTTCTAAAGTTATTTTTCCTGAGTCAAGAGCTTCCATGATTAATAATAAACTCATTATTTTTGTGACACTAGCAGGATGTAATTTTTCATGAATATTATGACTATATAAAATTTGCCCAGAATTTTGTTCAATTAAAATTGCACTCTCAGCATCTAAATTAAGAAAATTATCATTTTGAATGGTTGGAGAAGATTGAGCAGATGTTTCAATAGTGCTATTTAAAACAGACCAACTGTAACTTGTAGAATAAGCTAATGTCATAGGAGATAAAACAATAATCAATAAAATAAAACAACATAAAAATTTATATTTCATAACAAGTCCTTTCATAAATATATTGTATTAAAAAAATAGTAAATTTATTCAATAAATAACAAAAAATTATTGAATACAATGTTGAAATTTGTTATAATTGATATAAGAGTAAAAAGAGAATGCAATTACAAAGGAGAAGATAATGATGAAAAAAAATAAGGGGGTAACATTAATAGCATTAGCAGTAACAACAATAGTGTTATTAATAATTTCAGGAGTAGCAATATCATATCTTACAGGAAATACAGGATTAGTAAATAGAGCCAATAGCTCGAAAGAGATAGCAGGAGTTACAGAGGAAAAAGAAGTATTAAGTACATCTGTAGCGGCGGCTGTAGGAAAAAGTTCAAAATCCAAAGTTGAAGAAGTATATTTAAAAAGATATTTTAATCAAAATATAGGTGAAGAAGTAAAAGATTATACTTTAACAAAATCAAATGATGGTTTATATCATGTTAAATTTGTAAAATCTGGACGTGAATATGTTATATTAGATGATGGAACAGTAAAAAGTAATGATGAATTTGAGAAAGAAGATTATGCAAGATTAATTCCATCAGCAATAAAATCATTGGAAAAAGGAGAGAGACAAGAAATAAGGCTAAGTACTAATAAGACATCTAGAGTATCATGGAGTACAACAGATGAGACAATAGTAAGAATAGAAACAACATCAGAAAATAAAGTAATTAATGTATTAGGATTAAAAAATGGAAAAACAACAGTAATAGCCAAAGTAGATGGACTTGAAGCAAAATGTGAAATAGAAGTAAAAACAAATCCAAAAGGAATAACATTATCACAAAGTGAGTTAACAATAGATTTGAGTACAAATAAGAAAACAATTCAATTAACAGCTAATATAACACCAAATGATAGTGGAGTAGATAAAACAGTAGATTGGAAAAGTGGAGACACATCAATAGCAAAAGTTGATGAATATGGATATGTAACAGGAATAAGTAATGGAGAAACAAGAGTAACAGCAACAACAGTAAATGGATTGACAGCAACATGTATGGTAACAGTTGAAACAACACCAATTTCAATAAGCCTTAATAAATCAAGTGCAACAATAGATACAACAAAAGATTCTGCGTTACAATTAATAGCAACAATAAATCCACCAACAGCAAATAAAGATATAGAAATAACATGGAAAACATCAAGAGAATCATTGGCAAAAGTAGTACCAAAAGAAGCAAAGGAAAATAGAGCAGAGGCAGAAGTAATAGGAGGAGAAGAATCAGGAGTAGCAATTATAACGGCAACAACCAAAAATGGATGTTCAGCACAATGTAGTGTTATAGTCGGAGCAACAATAACAGGAATAAATATTGTGCCACAAGAGCAAGCAATAGAAATAGGTGAAGAGTATCAGTTGCATGCTGAGAAATATCCAGAATCATCAAAAGAAAGTATAGGTTGGAAAATTATAGAAGAAAAACCAGATGATGGTGCAGAAAGTGTAGCAACAATCAATTCAGATGGTGTTGTAACAGGTGTAGCACATGGAACAGTAACAATACAAGCAACAGGTAGAGATTCATTAATAACGAGTACATCAACAGTAAAAGTTCAAACAACACCAAAATCAGTTACATTAGATACAACAGAAAAAGTAATAGATTTAAGTACAGATTCAAAATTATTTAAATTAAATGCAACAATAAATCCAAGTACAGCAAATGTATTTTTAAATTTAACATGGTCAACAAGTGATGCTGATGTAGCAAAGGTTGATGAAAATGGAAATGTATATGCGGTAGGAAATGGAACTGCAACAATAACAGTAAAAACAGGAAATGAAAAAATTGCAACTTGTAAAGTTACTGTACAAACGAGTCCAACAGGAATTGCATTAAAGAAAAAGGAAGTAGTAGTAAATAGAAGTAGTGATAAAAATAAAACAGCTGAATTAGAAGCTATAATAACACCATCTACAGCAAATGTATTTAGAAATTTATCTTGGTCTGCAGAAGATCCAAAAATTGTTACAGTAACAAAAAGGAGTGATTCGTCAGATGAGGTAAAAGCAGATGTTACAGGCTTAGAAAATGGAAGTACAACAGTAACAGTAAGAACAGAAAATGGCTTAGAAGCATCATGTAAAGTAATAGTAGAAACCAAAATAATAGGAATAACAGTATCACCAGCGTCTGCAGTAATAGAAGTAGGAGAAACAGTACAGTTTGAAGCAACTAAAAAGCCTTCAATAGGAACAACAGAAGGAGTTACGTGGAGGAGTGAAAATGAAAGTGTTGCTACAGTAGATCAAAATGGTTTAGTAACAGGAGTGGGAAATGGTGTTGTAAAGATAAAAGTAAAAAGTTCAAGTGGATTAATACATCAATCTGTAACAGTAACAGTACAAACGAGTCCAAAAGGAATATCTATGAAGGATAGTCTGGCATTAGATTTAAGTACAAAAGTATCTGACACATTACAAGCAACAATTACACCATCTACAGCAAATGTAAATAAAGAAATAACATGGAAGAGTGATAATACTGGTATTGCAACAGTTGATGGAAATGGAAAAGTTACAGCAGTTGGAAATGGAACAACCAAAATAACGGCTACTACTGCAAATGGAAAGAGTGCAAGTTGTACGGTAACAGTAACAACAGCAATTACAAGTATATCAGTAAGTCCAACATCAAAAACATTAAAAACAGGTGAAACAGTACAATTAACAGCAACTAAAAATCCAAGTACTGCAACAGAAGGTATAACATGGACAACAAGTAATTCATCAGTTGCAACAGTTTCAAATGGTCTTGTAACAGCTAAAGGTTCTGGAACAGCTACGATTACTGTAAAGAGTTCTACTGGTGGCAAATCAGCAACTTGTACAATAACAGTAAGTAATCCAGTTCAAACTAAAACATGGAGTATAAGCAAATATAGTAAAACTGTAGTGACAGAATGGGGGGAACATTTATTTACTGGCTATGAAGATTGGGATACATATGATTTAGGAGGAAGTTATACTATAAATTCGTTATCTGGAACGATAAAAATAGATTATAGTTCATATGGAAAAGAAGAAAAGCTTTGTGTATATGGTGCACAAATAGAAGCTTATAATGGAAGTAGTTGGGATGTTATTTATAAGAGAACAAGGGAATTTGGTTCTTGGCTTACATCAGGAACAAATTCAATTAATGAAAGTATACAAGGATTTAAAGATATACATGATATAAAAAATGATACTATGGATGCAACATCAAAAACAACAGCACATAATAATTCATTAACACGCCGAAATAAAAAATATTCAAAACTTAGAGCAAGATTATATATATCAGATTATGTACCAGAATCAATTCAAGCAACAGGTTCAGTAACTTTGAATGTTTCTCAATAAATACAAAAATAAAAACTGAGAAAATTTGAATTTTCTCAGTTTTTTATATTATACTTTCAATTTCTTAATTTTTTTAATTTCATCAAATAACTTTTTTACAGTTTGTTGTTTTAACTCATAAGCATCTAGATATTCTTGATAAATTTGATCAAAATTTTCAAAAGATTCATTATTTTTAAAGAAGCTAGGGATATATTCTTTATAAAAATCAATATCAGTTTTGTTTTTTGAAGAATTCATTTTTTCAATCAATTGTTTAATATCTTTTAAACGCTTTATTTGTTCTTCTAAATATCTTATATAATTCATAGTACAAGAGATTTCATATTCAGTATCATCAATAACAACATTTATTAATTTTTTTACAACTAATTTATTATTTTTTCCTTCCTTACTGTATTTTGAATCGGGAGCATTAGGAGAAGGTAAAGTATTTTCTATTATAATTTTTAAAGTATCAACAATATCAATATGTGATTTATATTGACGTTTACTAACAATTGCATCAAACTCATCAGCAACTCTTATAATTTGAGATTCATATGGAATATCATTTTTGAATAGTCCTTGTGGATAACCAGTGCCATCAAGAGCTTCATGATGATAATATGGACCTGCATAATATGGTCTTAAAGCTTTATCTTTTAAGCATAATTGATATCCAAGAGTAGTATGAGTTTTCATAATATTAAATTCTTCATCTGTTAATTTTCCTTTTTTTTGCAAAATACTTTGAGGAATAAACATTTTTCCTAAGTCATGAATATAAGCACATGTAACACAGTATTCAGTAAAATTTTTTGTACAGTGTAATTTTTTACATAAGTTACAAGTTATTGTAGCTACATTTTCAGAATGTTTTCTAGTAAAAAGATCAAGAGAATCAAGTAAATTCAATTGATATCTAATAGATTGGTTTAAATTATATGTTTTTAAATAAGTTTGATCATAAAAGTCAAAAGTTTCTGTTAAATTTATTTCTTTTTTCATTTTGAAGTCCTTTCAATTTATAATATTATAAATAATATCATTAAAAAAAAAAATGTGCAATAAAAAAAATAAAAGATAATTGGAAAAATATTTAATAAATAGTTAAAATATATTGAATGCAATGTTGAAATTTGTTATAATTCATATAATAAAAAAAGAAAAACGTTACAAAGGAGGAGAAAAATATGAAAAATAGAGGAGTAACATTAATAGCATTAGCAGTAACAACAATAGTGTTATTAATAATTTCAGGAG
>OGFF01001156.1_pt1 | contig 30272 bp, 17 predicted proteins | sample 1570751 | NCBI WGS metagenome assembly OGFF01 (sample SAMEA2581951, study PRJEB24529) | metagenome | biome: Human gut stool | place: China | collected 2011 | reverse complement strand
TATTAGATACAGCACGTTTAAGATATTTAATTGCAGAATACTTAGATGTTTCAAGTAAAAATGTACATGCATATATATTAGGAGAACATGGTGATTCATCATTTGTTCCATGGGAGCATTGCTATGTTGGATGTAAAAAAATGGTTGATATAATGGAAGACAATAATCATCCAATGGAAGATTTGAAGAAAATACATGATGGAGTATGGAAAGCAGCATATGAAATAATTGATAAAAAGAGAGCAACATATTATGGAATAGGTATGGCATTAAATAGATTAATAAAAGCAGTTTTAAATGACGAAAATGCAATATTAACAGTTTCAACATATCAAAATGGAGAATATGGACAAGAAGGCTTATATATAGGAGTTCCAGCAATAATAAATAAAAATGGTGTAAAAGAAATATTGAAATTAAAACTTAGCAAGGAAGATCAAACAAAATTTGACCATAGTTGTGATATAATGAAAGAAAACATAAAAAATGAAATTGATCCAATGTTAAAATAATAAATAAAAAGACTAGATTTTGTAAAATCTAGTCTTTTGGTATGTTTGGAAATGAAATAAATTAGGAAAAATTTTATTAATTCTTACTATTTACAACTAAAAATCAATATGTTATAATTCAACATAGGAATAAAAAAAACATGAGGTGAGAAAATGAATCAAATATTAGATACAGGTGATGAACAATTCAAAAATAATAATAAAAATTATGGAAATTATAATCAAAAAACAAGACAAAAAGTATATAAAGAAAAATCAGTTATTGAAATAAATAAAATAGTAGTATTTTTTGCGATAAGTATACTAATTTTAGGAATATGTATTATAGCAGGAAGCGTATATGCAAAAGACAAAATAAATAAAAATGTCGAAGAAAATGCAACACCAGTAGTTAATTTTAGTTTCAATGAGGAAGAAAGTACAGTTGATATTTCAGTACATCATGTTAAGGGGATTTCTCAAATATCATATATTTTAAATAATCAAGGTGAAAAAGTAATTAATGCTAATTCTCAACAAGATATTACAACAACAATAAATCTTGAAGGTGGAAAAAATAAAATCGTAGTGAATGCTATTGATGTAAATAACCATATTGTTGAATATGAGCGTGAATATACAGTTGGAAATTTAGCAGAAATTTCATTAGAAAATATAGATAATGCAGTAAAGATGACAATAAAATCAGAAGAAAAAATAAAATTGATTACATATAGTTGGGATGAGGGACAAGAAGAAAATATAAATGTTGATTCAACAGAATATACTGGAAAAATAACAGCTCCAAAAGGAAAACATACATTAAATATAGTAGTTTTAGATGAAAAAAATGTAAAAACAGAAAAAACACAAGTTGTAATAGGAGCAACAGCACCTCAAATTACAATTCAAGCAACTAAGAAATTAGATAATAAGATATATTATATAGTTACAGTAAAAGATGAAACAATATTGAAAAATGTAAAAATAATATTAGATAATGAAGAAAAAGTAAATGCAACAGTAAATTCTAATGAATATGTAACAGAAGTTGAAATGAAAAGTAATTCAGATAATAAATTAAGTGTAGAAGCATCAAATGAAAATTTGACAAGTACATTGAAGAGAAGTTGGCGAATAGATTAATATAAATAGCAAAGAAAGAGGAAAAGATATGGCACAAGATATATATGTAATAGATGATGATGAATCATCTATTCCGATTTTTAGAGAGTTATTTAAAAACGACAAAGAATTTAAGTTTATAGGGGTAAGAACAGAACAAATAGATATAACATTAAAAAATATACCATTTTTAATAATTATAAATGAAGATTCAATAGATAGAGATATAGCTAGTTTGTGTAAGCAAATAAGGACAGATGAAGATAACCAAATAACGCCAATAATTGTTGTATCTTCAAATACAGACAAATATCATAAGTTAGAAGTTTTAGAACAATCAGTTGAATATTATATAAAGAAACCAGTTGATACAGAATATTTATATTATACGATAAAAAATTTAGATAGATTGTTAAAAATGAATAGAAGAATAAGTCCATTAACAGGATTGCCAGGAAATGTTCAGATACATGCAGAATTAAAAAAGAGAATTACTAATAAAGAAGAATTTTCAGTTTTGTATTTAGATTTAGATAATTTTAAGGCATATAATGATGTATATGGTTTCTTAAAAGGTGATCAAATAATTGAATATACAGCCAATACAATTTTAAAATGTATTCATCAAAATTTTTCTGAGAATTATTTTGTTGGACATATTGGTGGAGATGATTTTATTGCAATTGTTCCTACATTAAAAGTAGATAGTATATGCCAATTAATAATTGCTAATTTTGATGAAGGGGTAACAAGATTTTTTACGCCAGAAGATTTAGAAAAAGGTTATATAGAAGTTGCAAATAGAAAAGGAATTATAGAACAATTTGCTTTAACTGCAATATCTATTGGAGCCGTAATTGCAGATAAAAATAGATTTTCTAATATTTTAGAAATTGGTGAGGTTGGTGCACAAGTAAAACATGTTGCTAAATCTATTATTGGAAGTAGTTATGCAATAGATAGGAGACATGAGTAATAAATAAAAAAAATAGTAAGTATAATTACTATGTTTTTTATTTATACTTTACATAACTTGACATTGCTGTTAAAATTTGCTATACTTAAAATTGATATTTGATAGATTTTATAGGTGAAAATCTATTATAAAAATTTAAGAGAAAGGAATTAATCAATTTTTATTGATTAAAAGGAAAAAGAATATGCCATATATTGTTTTTATGAGACATGCAAAAACAACATTAAATAAAGAAGGAAAATTTGCCGGAAGAACGGATTGTGATACTACACCAGAGGGGTTAGAAGAAGCAAGAAAATCATTTAAATTAACAAAGGATGATTTTGATTATTATTATTGTTCACCATTAAAAAGAACACAACAAACATTAGAAGCTGTAATACCAGGGCAAAAACCAATTATAGATGAAAGAATAATTGAAAGAGATTTAGGAGAATGGGAAGACAAACCATATGATGAAGTTCCTGAACCATTAAAAGAAAAATATGTAAAAGGTCAATATGACCCAGTTGGAAGTGAAACACATGATAATATAAGAAGAAGAGTTTGCAACTTTGTACAAGAATTATTTGAAAAATACTCTAAAGACGACAGAATTTTAGTTGTAACCCATGCAGGAGTTGTAAGACAGGTAAGAGATGTTTTTTTACCAGAAAAGAAAAAAGGAAAAATAAAAAATAGTGAGTTATTTACTATAACAGACGAAGAATATGAAAAATATATGAAAAGTAATGAAAAATCAAGATAAAAATTGACATTAATAGTTTATAATGATATAATATTATTATGAACGTCAACCTAGTAGAACAAAAAGGAGAGCAAGGCATGATTACTAAAGTGCGGCTGGTTTTAGTTGTTAAAAAGAAATTCCAATTTTTGTCCAAATTCGAAGCAATCAAATATGTTGCAAACAATAAGAAGGAGATTCAGAAAACATGGAGTAATAACAAGACGCCTGTTGTAATTGTCAAAGGAATTCCCAAGAGTGTTTCTGGTTTTAAAACTTTAAGCATTCCTGAGTCTATCATTGAAGAAGAGGATGTTAATGCTTTTATTAATTTCTGCCATGAGCATGGTTTTGAATGTGGTGAATATATCACAGGAAAAGTGTATAACACCAAGAACGATCGTTGCTTTATGTGTGAAATGGCAAGATATAAGGGATTTGGTGATCTTAAGTCTTATAATCAGCATATTGATAAACCTGTTGATTGTATCATTTATGAATCTGAAAACTTTTATGTTACCTCTGAACTGGGAGCATTGAAGTACGGATACCTTATGATTGTTCCTAAGCGGCACATCCTCTCTGTTGCACAATTTCCGAAAGAACTTATGCCGGAGTACTTTGAAGTCTGTAAGGATGTAGAAGAAATCCTGTTGAAGTCTTTCAAGGGCAGTTCTGTAACATTTATGGAACATGGTTCTGGTCCCAGTGGTTTGACTTCTCACAAAAGATCGATTGTTCATGCACATACGCATGTTGTGGTTGACTTTAAGTTGGATGAGAAGTATAAGCAAATGGTAAAATTGAGACAGATCTCTGATATTGCAAGTGCAAAAGATACTCATTATTTCTCTTATCAGGAGGGTAGTGATGGTAAGTTGTATATTGCAAGAGACGAGGAAGTCTACGTCCAGCGCCAGTATCCAAGACAGGTTATGGCCGAGAAACTTGGTTTTGCACCTAATCAGTATAATTGGCGCGAACATGAGTTTAAAGAAATTACAGATGCTACGCTCTTCCATATTTTTTCGTATCTGAAAGAGCAGACTAATGCTAGAATCGGAGAAAGAACGAAAGAATTTGTTGAGGGTTATCAGCTGAGAAATTCGTAAACAATTTTTGTTCGAAGCAGCCACTTAATTGTGGCTGCTTTTTATATTATATATGTTTTTCCGTGAAAATATATATCTAAAATTCGTAAATTTTCATTATTATCATCTTTATGAAAAACAATTTCAATATAATCTTTTGGAAGAGCATCTTTTATTAATTCTCCCCATTCAATAATAGAAATTCCAGAACTAAAATATTCATCTCCACCAATTGCATAAAATTCGTCGACATCTTCAAGACGATAAACATCAAAATGGAAAATTGAAATATCTTCATTCTTATATTCATTTACAATAGTAAATGTAGGGCTTGAAATTTCTTTATCAAGGTTAAAATAGCTTAAAAAGCCTTCTGTAAATTTTGTCTTTCCAGAACCTAATTCCCCTGTAAGAACAATCACATCACCTATATTTAATTGACTTGCTATTTGTACAGCAAGTTTTTTTGTTTCATTTTCATTATGTGAAATATATCTAATACTTTTCATATTTCTATCCTTTCAATAGCTATATTTTACAATAATATTTTAAATTTGTAAAGAATCAATAAATATTGAAAAAGAAAATCATAATATCCAAGAATTGAATAAAAAAATCCACCATTGCCAATAATAGTAATAAAAAGCGCAAGGAGTGGATTTTCTGTGAAAAAATATAAAAATTTGAAAATAGAAGGGGCAATCCTAAATGAAAAGCAACTAGAAGAATATTTAAAAAAGATATCATTACAACATAATATTGGAAAAAAATCAGATAAATTAACATATCCAATACCTCAACTATTGGAAAATTATAATATTATCAAAATAGTATATAATTTATTGAATGAACATATAAAGCTTGGAATAACAATTAATCCAGCAGGAGAATGGATTCTAGATAATTTCTATATTATAGAAGAAGTTGTACAACAAATTGAAAAAGAACTAACAATAAAAAAATATGTTAATTTTGTTGGAATACAAAATGGGCAATATGCAGGATTTGCAAGAATACATGTACTTGCCTCTGAAATTGTAGCATATACAGATAATATCATAAGAAGTGAATCATTAGAAAAATATTTAACATCATATCAAAATAAAAGAGCATTAAATATGGACGAAATATGGAATATAGGAATTTTTTTACAAATTGCAATTATTCAAAATATAACAGATATCTGTATAAAAATTTATAATAGTCAAGTGCAAAAATACAAAGTTAAAAATATTATAGAAAGATTAGTTGAAAAAAAAGATAGAAATAAATTAGAATTTAAGCCAATATTAATGAATAAACTAGAAAAACAAGATTTTCAAGATATAAACTATTCTTTTATTGAATATATGTCATATTGTTTAAAAAAATATGGAAAAAAAGCATATGGATATTTAAAAATATTAGAAGAAGAAACAGAAAAAGCAGGAATAACAGTACAAGATGCAATTCAAAAAGAACACTTTGATATTGCAATATGTAAAACATCTATGGCTAATTGTATTATAAGTATGAAAAAAATACAAAGAATAAATTTCTTAGAAATATTTGAAAAAATAAATGGAGTTGAAGAAATATTAAATCAAGATCCAACTAACATATATAATAAAATGGAATATAAAACAAAAGAATTATATAGAAACAATATTAAAGAATTGGCAAAACAATCAAATATATCAGAAATATATATATCTAGAAAGATACTAGAATTGTGTCGAAGAACTAATTTACAAGATAAACAAAAACATATTGGATATTATTTAATTGATGATGGTAGAAAAGAGTTATGTTATGAATTAGGAATAAATGAGAAAAAGCTAAGTAATAATGTAAAAACACAAATATATATTTTAGCTATAATAATATTTACAATTTCGATTTCAGTATTTTTATCAAAAACAGTAGTAGAAGATAATCTAGTAAAAACAATAATTACAATATTACTTTTGATACTACCAGTATCAGAATTTGTTGTTCAAACAATAAACAGAATTTTAAGTAAATATGTAAAAAATAAAATTATACCTAAAATGGATTTTTTTGAAGGAATAGATAGTGAAAATAGCACATTTGTTGTAATACCAACTATTATAAAATCAAAAGAAAAAGTAAGAGAACTATTTAGAAAATTAGAAGTGTTTTATTTGGCCAATAAATCAAAAAATATATATTTTGCATTATTAGGAGATTGTTCTGAAAGTGATAAAAAAGAAGAAAAATTTGATAAAGAAGTAATAGATGAAGGTTTATTACAAGTACAATTATTAAATGATAAATATCAAAAAGATACTGAATTTCCAATTTTCCATTTTTTATATAGAGAAAGAGAATTTAACAATTCGGAAGAAAAATATCTTGGATGGGAGAGAAAAAGAGGGCTTTTAATACAATTTAATGAATATATATTAAAACACAGTAAAAATAAATTTAAGATAAATACAATAAATCAAGATATATTACCAAAAATAAAATATGTAATAACATTAGATGCAGATACTGAATTACCACTTAATACAGCTTTTGAATTAGTAGGAGCAATGGCACATATTTTAAACAAACCAGAATTAGATGGAAACAAAAATATTGTGAAAAAAGGACATGCACTTTTACAGCCAAGAGTAGGCGTAAATTTGAATGATAGTAATAAAAATGTATTTACAAAAATATTTGCTGGTGCAGGTGGAATTGACAATTATACAAATGCAATTTCAGATGTATATCAAGATAATTTTGATGAAGGAATTTTTACAGGAAAAGGAATTTATGATTTAGAAATATTTTCAAAAGTTTTAACAAATGAAATACCAGAAAATACAGTCTTAAGTCATGATTTATTAGAAGGTTGTTATTTAAGATGTGGACTTGCATCAGATATAATTTTTTTAGATGGATATCCAGCAAAATATTTAAGCTTTATGAATAGACTTTCACGTTGGATTAGAGGAGATTGGCAGATAAAAAAATGGCTAAAAAGTAAATTAAATACACTTTCAAAATTTAAAATTTTAGATAATTTAAGAAGAAGTCTAATTGAAATTTCAGTAATAATTTTATTAATATGGAATTTACTATTTTTAAATAAGAATAAAACACTTTCATTAATAAGTTTAGGAATTATAATTTATCCATTTATATTAGAATTTTTTTCAAAAATTTTTTCTATTAGAGAAGGAGAAAAAAAGCAAAAAACATTTAATCCTCAAATAGATGGAATAAAAGGAACTATTTATAGAGCAATTATAACATTAGGCTGTTTACCATATAAAGCATATGTCTCAAGCAAAGCAATATTCAAAACATTATATAGATTAATGATTTCACATAAAAACATGTTAGAATGGACTACATCTGAAGAAGCAGAAAAGCAAACAAAAACAGATTTAAAAACATATTATGACACAATGTTTGGAAATGTAATTTTTGGAATAATCACAATATATGTATCATGTTTGTATTTTAATTTATTTACATTAATTCTTGGATTATTGTGGATAATTACACCATATATAATGTGCAAAATTAGTGAAATAAATGAAGAAAAACAAATTGAAATAAATGAAGATGATAAGAAATATTTAAAAGATATTGCTCAAAAAACATGGCAATTTTTTAAAGATTATATAACAGAAGAAAATAATTATTTAATGCCAGATAATTATCAAGAAGATAGAAGAAATATTGTAGTAAATAGAACATCTTCAACAAATATTGGATTATCTCTGTTAGCAGTAATTTCAAGTTATGATATGGGATTTGAAAAAAATGAGGATATTATAAATTTATTGGAAAAAATAATAAATACAGTGTATGAATTACCAAAATGGAATGGACATTTATTCAATTGGTATAATGTAAAAACAAAAAAGCCATTATATCCTAAATATGTATCAACAGTTGATAGTGGAAATCTAATAGGGTATTTATATACCACAAAATCATTTTTAGAAGAAAATATTGAATTTGATAAAGAAAAAATAAGTAATATGATTGAAAAGATAAATTATATTATTGAGCAAACAAATTTCAAGGTATTATATAATAATGAACAAAGAGTGTTTTCAATAGGATTTAATGTAGAAGAAAATAAATTAACAGATTCATATTATGATTTATTAGCCTCTGAAGCAAGGCAAGCAAGTTTTGTAGCAATTGCCAAAAAAGATATTTCGCCAAAACATTGGGGAAACTTAAGTAGAACATTAACAGTATTAAAGAAATACAAGGGATTGGTATCTTGGTCTGGAACAGCATTTGAATATTTAATGCCAAATATAAATATGAAAAGATATAAGGGAAGTTTATTAGATGAATCTAGTAAATTTGCAATAATGAATCAAATAGAATATAGTCAAAAAGTAGGAATACCATGGGGAATGTCTGAAGCGGCATTTAATTTAAAAGATTTGCAAGGAAATTATCAATATAAAGCATTTGGAATTCCATGGTTAGGGCTAAAAAGAGGATTAGAAGATGATATTGTAATTTCAAGTTATGGGACTATATTGGCAATTTCAGATGTTCCAAATGAAGTTGTTCAAAATTTAAAAATATTAGAAAAAGAAGGAATGAAAGGAAAATATGGCTTTTATGAATCAATAGATTATACACCTGAAAGATTAGAAAAAGGAAAAAAATCTGAACCAGTAAAAACATATATGGCACATCATCAAGCATTAATACTACTTTCATTAAATAATTACTTCAATAATCAGATATTCCAGAAAAGATTTTCACAAAATGCAGAGATAGAGGCAGTAAATATATTATTACAAGAAAGAATGCCTGAAACATTTATAATAACAAAGGAAAATAAACAAAAGCCAGAAAAAATTAAATATAAAGATTATGAAAATTATAGTGTTAGACAATATAACAAAATTGATAATAGAATTATAAGAGGAAATTTAATAGGAAATGAAAAATATACAATTGCAATAAATCAAAATGGAGAAGGGGTAAGTAAATTTGGAGATAATTATATAAATAGATATAAAAGAACAGCAGATTATCCACAAGGGATTTTTATATGTGTTAAAGATGTAAAAAATAATGAAATAGAATATATGACAGGAAACAAAAATTGTAATAAATATGTTATAAATTTTGCACCAGATAAAAGTCAATTTGAAAAAGAAAAAAATCAATTAAAAAGTAGATTGTCAATTATAACAGATGCAAATGAGCCTGTTGAAATAAGAAGAGTTGAATTAGAAAATTTATCACAAGAAGAAAAAATATTAGAGGTTGTATGTTATTTTGAGCCAGTACTTTCAAGAAAAGAACAAGATTATGCACATCAAGCTTTTAATAATTTATTTTTAGAATATGAATATGATGATGTGAATGATACAATAGTTGTCAAAAGAAGAAAAAGAGGAAAAAATGAACAAAATTTATATTTAATTGCAAAATTACAAACAAATATAGAAAAAATTGGTGAAACAGAATATGAAATAAGTAAAGAAAAATTTATAGGAAGAAATAATTTAGATATACCAGAGGCAATAAGAAATTCAATCCCATTATCAAAGAAGATAGGACTTACAACTGAAGGAATTGTAGCTTTAAAAAATACAATAAAAATATTACCAGAATCAAAAGGATATCTAGATTTTTTAATGTCTGTAGAATATGAAAAAGAAATGGCAGAGAAAAATATTAATAAATATAGTATTACAGAAAATGTTACAAAAGAATTTGAAATAGTAAGAGCAAAAACAGATGCAGAATTAAGATATTTAGAAATGAAAGGTAGAAATATTGATATATATCAAACAATAGCATCATATATAATATTTGACACACCATTTCATAAAAAAATCAAAAATAAATCTTGCCAATATAATCAATGTGATTTATGGAAATATGGTATTTCAGGAGATTTGCCAATAATCACAATAACTATAAAATATTTGAATGATGTATATGTAATAAAAGAAGTTTTAAAAATGTATGAATATCTCCGTACTAAGAATTTAAAGACAGAATTAGTAATTATAGATGAAGAAAAATATAGTTATGAAAATTATCTAAAAAATGAAATAGAAAATGCTATTCAAAACAGTCAATTAGCATATTTGAAAAATATATTTGGAGGTATATTTACTTTATCAAGAGCAGAAATGAATCAACAAGATTTAGAAATGATAAAATTTATATCAATTTTTGTTATTGATGCACATCTAGGAAACTTAGAAAATATTATTAAAGACAAGGAAACAGAAATAATTGATAATTATAAAATTGTAGAACAAAATATGATTTCTGAAAACATTGAAGATGATTCAAATGAAATTGATTTATTAGCAAATACTGATGAATTAAAGTATTATAATGAATATGGAGCATTTTCAAAAGATGGAAAAGAGTATATTATAAAAATTAATAAAAATCAAAAAACACCAACAACATGGAGTCATATTATTGCAAATGAAAAGTTTGGAACATGTGTTACAGAATCTAATGGAGGATATACTTGGTATAAAAATAGTAGATTAAATAGAGTATCGAGCTGGGATAATAGTAGCATAATAAATATTCCATCAGAAATAATTTATTTACAAGATGAAGAAAATGGAAAGACATGGACACCAACAGCAATGGTAAAACCTGATAATAAAAATTATAACACGATTTTCGGATTTGGATATGCAAAATTTGTTCATTGTAGTGATAATATAATGCAAGAATTAGAAGTATATGTGCCAATAAATGAATCTGCAAAAATAAATGTTTTAACATTAACAAATAACGCTCCAAAAAAGAAAAAAATAAGAATTATTTATTATATAAAACCAGTAATAGGTGAAGATGAGATAAAATCTGATGGAAAAATATCTTTAGAATATAAAGAAAATAATAATATGATTATAGCAAGGAAAATATACAATTCAGATGAATTAAATAATGTTGTTTATATATCTAGTAGCGAAAAAATAAAATCATATACAGGAGATAAAACAAAATTTTTAGGAGATGGAGGATTAGAAAATCCTGATGGTTTGAAAACGATTAGGTTAGATAATAATGATGCATTAGGTAAAAAAACATGTATTGCAATAGAATTAAATGTTGAAATTGAAAGTTTTTCTAATAAAAAGTTTTCTATAATTTTAGGAGCAGAAGAAAATGTTGATAGTGCAACAGATGTAGCATATAGATATTCAAATCTTCAAAATTGTAAAACAGAATTACAAAATGTAAAAAATAAATGGAATGAATTATTAGGAAAAGTAAAAGTAAATACACCATATGAATCACTTAATATAATATTAAATGGATGGACTATGTATCAAACAATATCAAGTAGAATTCTAGGAAAAACAGGATTTTACCAATCTGGTGGAGCTTATGGATTTAGAGATCAACTTCAAGATGCTTTTTCAACAAGATATATAGATTCGCAAATATTGTATAATCAAATATTAAAGCATAGTAGACATCAATTCATAGAAGGAGATGTAGAACATTGGTGGCATGATGAAAATGATAGAGGAATAAGAACAAGATTTTCAGATGATTTATTATGGCTTCCATATGCAGTTATTAAATATATAAATTTCACTGGAGATTATGAAATATTAAATAAAAAGACAACATATCTGCAAGGTGAAGAATTAAAAGAAAATGAAAACGAAAAATATAATAAATATATTTCTAGTAATATTGAAGAAAGTATATATGAACATTGCAAAAAAGCAATAAAAAGAGCATGCAATTTTGGTGAAAATGGATTGCCTAAAATAGGAATTGGAGATTGGAATGATGGTTTTAGTAATATAGGAACAGAAGGAAAAGGTGAAAGTGTATGGCTAGGATTTTTCTTGTATATAATTTTAAAGGAATTCTCAAAGTTAATAAAACAATGTAAACAAGAAGAAATAGAGACAAGTAATTGGTATGAAAATATTGCAGAAAAACTAAAAGAAAACTTGAATGAAAATGCATGGGATGGAAAATGGTATAAAAGAGCTTTTGCAGATAATGGTGATATATATGGAAGTATGGAAAATGAAGAATGTAAAATAGATAGTATAGCACAAAGTTGGAGTGTTATATCTGGTGCTGGAGATATAGAGAAAAAAGAAAGTGCAATGAAGAGTTTAGAAAATCATTTGGTAGATAATGAAAATGGATTAATAAAATTGCTAGATCCGGCATTTGATAAAAGTAAATTGGAACCAGGATATATAAAATCATATATACCAGGTGTTAGAGAAAATGGTGGACAATATACTCATGCAGCTGTATGGACAATTATAGCAGAGGCAATATTAGGCAATGGAAATAAAGCTGTTGAATGGTATAAAATGATAAATCCAATAGAACATTCAAGGACTAAAAAGGAAGCAAATAGATATAAAGTTGAACCATATGTAATGCCAGCAGATATATATGGAAACCAAAACTTACTTGGTCAAGGAGGTTGGACTTGGTATACAGGTTCTAGTGGTTGGTATTATACTGCAGGAATTGAATATATATTAGGTTTAAAAATATATCATAATGTTTTGAGTATAAATCCATGTATTCCAAAAGAATGGGATGGATATAGTATACAATTTAAATATAAAGAGAGTATTTATAATATAAATGTAAAAAATATTTCAAAAGTGTGTACAGGTGTAAAAATGGTTGAATTAAATGGAATTGAAATTGAAAATAAAATTTTATTAGATGGTTCTGGAAAAGTTTTTAATGTAGAGGTAAAAATGTAATTATAAGTAAAACTTATAATATCTATAAATAATTGTAATTGTAGCTTATGTTGACAAAATAAGGAAATGCGAGTATAATAAATTATGTAAAGGACAAGACCTTTATCCACTGTAAAAAGCGGAACGTAATATTCATTCATGTATGGAGGAAAAAAACATGACTAAGGTTCTTTGGCTGAGCCGCCACACTATGTCTGCAGAGCAGGTTGCAGATCTGAAACGGATCTATGGCAACGACATCGTGGTGAAGAGCGCAGACATGACCGTCAGCTCTTGGCGTGATGTTGTGGATGCAGGTGCAGACTGCGATATTCTTGCAGTTGTTCTGCCGCCTGCTATCCTGGCCGATCTGACCAACCCTCGGAACAACAGCAAACCTGTTATCCGAGCTAAGGCTAATCGCGTAGCGACCGGCAAGACCGTCATCAACCCTGCCACTGGCAAAGAGGAAGCGGAATACTGCTTTCAGCATGCTGGCTGGGAACAGGTGCTCAAGGTTGAAGTTGTTACCAAACAGCTTTAAGCTTTGAGCCAAACAGATAGAAACTACATTGGAGTTTCTATCTGTTTTTTTTGTATAATAATAATTATTTTTTTTATTATACATGAAAAATTCATAAAAGTATGATAAAATGCAAATGAAAAATGAAAAAAGGAGAAAAGCATATGGCATATATAGAATTTAAAAATATTGTCAAAGAATACAAGATGGGAGAAGTAACAATAAAAGCATTAAATAACACAAACTTTGAAATAGAAAAAGGAGAACTTGTAGTAATAGTAGGACCATCAGGAGCAGGAAAAACAACAACATTAAATATATTAGGAGGAATGGATAAAGCAACATCAGGAGAAGTAATAGTTGATGGAAAAGAAATTACAAAATTAAATGATAAAAAACTAATTGAATATAGAAGAAATGACATAGGATTTGTATTTCAATTTTATAATTTAGTACAAAACCTAACAGCTAAGGAAAATGTAGAATTAGCAACTCAAATATGTTCAGATGCCTTAGATGTAAATGAAATATTAGAAAAAGTAGGATTATCAGATAGAAAAGATAACTTTCCAGCACAATTATCAGGAGGAGAACAACAAAGAGTAGCAATAGCAAGAGCAATAGCAAAAAATCCAAAACTATTATTATGTGATGAGCCAACAGGAGCATTAGATTATAAAACAGGGAAGAGCATTTTAAAACTATTACAAGAAATGGCAAGAAAAGAAAAAATGACAGTTGCAATAATTACTCACAATGGAGCAATAGCACCAATGGCAGATAAAGTAATACATTTCAAAAATGGAACAGCAGAAAAAATTGAAATAAATGACAATCCAATATCTATTGATGAAATAGAATGGTAATGCAACTGGTTAAAAAATAATTGAAATTTTTACTAAGTAAAAAATTCAACTATTTTACAACTAGAAATGTACCTTTAGGAAGGAATGAAATAAAAATGAAAAAATCATTGATAAAAAATAGTTTTAAAGAAATAAGTAAAACCAAAAGGCGTTTTCTGTCAATTTTAATAATGGCATTTCTTGGAGTAGGATTTTATGCAGGACTTGTAGCATGTAGTCCAGATATGCAAGACAGCTTAGATAAATATGTAGATAAAAGTAATATGTATGATATAGATGTTATATCAACATTAGGATTAACAGATGAAGATATAAATGCAATAAAAGAAATGGATGGTGTAGAAAATGCTTATGGAATACAATCAAAAGATACATTTATAAATTTAAATGATAAAGAAAGTATATGTAAAGTAATAGAATATAATGAAAATATAAATAAACCAGAAGTTATTTATGGGAGATTACCAGAAAATTCAGACGAATGTTTGTTAGATGAAAAGTATTCATATTTTGGAAGTTCAGAAGAAAATATAGGAAAAACAATTAAAATAGAAAATGAAGAATTAGATGAAAATGATAATCCAATATTTACACAAAAAGAACTAAAAATTGTAGGAATAGTAGATTCACCATTATACATATCAAGTGAAAGAGGATCATCATCACTTGGAAGTGGAAATATATCATTATACATATATTGTAAAGAAGATGTAATAAATTTAGATTATTATACAGAAATTGCAGTACAAGTAAAAGGTGCAAAAGAACTTGTAACAAATAGTGATGAATATTTAGCAGTTGTAAATCCAGTTATTCAAAAAATAGAAATGATAAAAGAAGAAAGACAAGAAGCTAGATATAATTCATTAGTAAATGATGCAAATAAAAAAATTGATGATGCACAAAAAGAATATGATGATAAAAAAGCAGAAGCAGATCAAGAATTATCAGATGCTGAGCAAAAGATAAATGATGCAAAAAATGAATTAGATAATTCAGAAAATAAGTTAAACAAATCAGAAAAAGAATTAAATCAGAAAGAAAAAGATGTAGCTAAACAGTTTGAAACAGCAGAACAACAAATAGAGCAATATGAAAATCAAATAAATGCAATGATCTCACAAATAGGAATGGAAACACCTGAAATAACTGCTCAAATAGAACAAATTCAAAAACAAAAAGAAGAAATTAAAACGCAAAAAAATACAGCAAACAATCAAATAGCAAGTGGAAGAAAAGAAATTGAAGATGGAAGAAAAAAGATTAAAGATGCTAGAAAAAAACTTGAAGAAAATGAACAAGAATATAATGACAAAAAAGCAGAAGCAGAAGAAAAATTAGCAGATGCACAAAGCAAAATAGATGATGCAAGAGCAGAAGTTACCAAAATAGAAAAGGCCAAATGGTACATACAAGATAGAACAGATAATACAGGATATTCAAATATATTTGATGCAATAAAGACAATGAAAAACATTTCAAAAATATTTCCAGTAATATTCTATTTAGTAGCAATACTAATAAGTTTGACATCTATGACAAGAATGATAGAAGAAGAAAGAATAGAAATAGGAACACTAAAGGCATTAGGATATACAAATTTACAAATAATTTCAAAATATATTTTATACGCATTTTTAGCATGTATAATAGGTGGATTTTTAGGAATGACAGTATGTTTCTATATATTACCTAAAATTGTATGGACATTATATTCAATGGTATATACAATGCCACATTTTTATATGACATATAGATTGTCAATTGGATTAATGGGAATATTAATTGCATTTATATGTATAGGTGGTGCGACATTAATAGTAGCATATAGAGAATTAAAAGAAATGCCATCTGTATTAATGAGACCTAAAGCACCAAAAAATGGAAAAAGAATTTTTATGGAAAGAATTACTTTTTTATGGAAAAGATTTAATTTTTCACAAAAAGTAACAATAAGGAATATATTTAGATATAAAAAGAGAGCATTAATAACAATAATAGGAATTGCAGGTTGCACAGGACTTATGTTAGCTGGATTTGGAATAAGAGATTCTGTTATAGATATACCAAATTTACAATTTGGAGAAGTATTTAAATATGATACATCAATAACATTATCAAATACAGATGGATTAGAGCAAATTAATGAATATTTACAAAATAATGATAATGTTGAAATTTCAAAAGAATTATATGCAAGTTCAGTAACAGTAAGTAATGATAAATTAAATTATAGTGTAACAGTATTTGTTCCAAATACATCAGAAAAATTTAATGAAGTTTGTAATTTAAAAGATGCAAAAACAGGAGAGGACTTAGAGATTTCTAATGAAGGAGTTATTATTACAGATAAATTAGCAGATGAATTTGGAATAAAAAAAGATGATGAAATAACAGTAAAAAGTAGTGATGATATAGAATATAAATTTAAGGTTGTAGGAATAACTAAAAACTATGTTGATCATTATATTATTATTTCAAAAGAATTATATGAATCAGAAGTTGGAAAATATAAAACAAATATGATTTGGGTTAATTTGAAAACAGATGATAAAGATATTCAAAGCAAAATATCTGAGGATATTTTGAATTTTGATGGAGTTGCTTCAGTATCTGTAATGTCAACTTTTGTAAAAGCAATTAGTGATATGTTAAATACAATGAATTATGTTGTAGTTGTATTAATTGTTACTTCTGCAATGCTGGATTTTGTTGTATTATATAATTTAGCAAATATAAATATTGGAGAAAGACAAAGAGAAATTGCTACACTTAAAGTTTTAGGATTTTATAATAAAGAAGTAGATAATTATATAAATAAAGAAAATGTTATATTTACAATTATAGGAATTGCGCTTGGATTAGTTTTTGGAACATTTTTAACATCTGCAATTATTTCAAGTATAGAAATAGATAGACTGAGGTTTACAAGAAATATTTTAACATCAAGTTATATATGGTCAGCTATAATAACTGCAAGTTTCTCATTTATAGTAAATAAAATTATACATTTTATTTTGAAAAAAATAGATATGATTGAAAGTTTGAAAAGTGTAGAGTAATAAAAGAAAGATGGATATGAAAATATTCATCTTTTTTTTGAGTAAAAGGTTTACAAAAAAATATATTATTGTTATAATTCATTTATACAAATGAAAGGGAAAAGAAAAATGAAGATAAAAAAGATATTAATAATGTGGATTATACTTGTTGCAAGTATTTTTTTTGGAAATTTAAAATGTTTAGCTGATAGCGAAAATGAGGAATTTATAACAAGTGATTTTAAAATAATGTCATATGTATCAGGTGGTGGAAAAAATGAATATGGGATTAATGATGAATCTGGTGAAGAGCAAAAAATACAGAATATTGATGCTGAAAAGTACGATTTGCCATCAAATTTATATTATTATAATGATGATATACGTTTAAGAATAAGATATGAAAAAAATGCTAAAGAAATTAAAGATTGCAAACTTGTAAACTATAAAACGGGAGAAATTATAGAAGATACATCAGAAGAAAATATAAATAAATTATTTAACATAGAATATGGAAAGAATATTATTGAAAAAGAATGGATTGCAGAAATAGATTTATCAAATTTTGAAGAAAATCAAATTTATAAATTTACAGCAAAAGAAAAAAGTCAATTTCCAAAAATAAAAAATGATTTGAAAAAAAATTGTATTGTATATCTAAAAGAATGTGTAAAAGAATATGATAGTAAAGTATACGAAAAAAATATCTATACTGGAAAACAATTATCTAGTAATGTACCTTCAATTTCAATTCATGAATATAATTTAGGAGATTCATTCAATATTTCATATAGAATTGTAGAAAAAGAAGAATTATTAAAAATGATTTCTAAAAATGAAATTATTTATTTAGATAATTATAAAACAGGTGATAAGTTAAATTATAATAATTTTGAAAAATATATTTATAATAATACTCAAAATGATATCACAATTAGAGTAAAAAATGCAGTATCTGGAGTTGAGATATTAAATGAAGCTGTTACAATAGAAAAAAATCAAATATATGGTTTTGATTGGATGATAGATTCAGCAGTTATTGAAAAAATAGATAATGATGGCTCAATAGAGAATAATACAACCGAAACAATAACTAAAACAGAAGACACAAAAAATCCAACAACAGAAACAACATCAAAAACTGAAACAGTAAAAAATAGTTCAGACAGTACAACAGCTAAAACAGAATTGCCAAAAGCAGGAATTAATACAATAATTTATACAACAATGGCAATAGTAGGAATTGCAGTTGCAACATTTATTATATTAAATAAAAAATATAAAGATATAAAATAAAAAGTAAAAGGATATTTTTATAAAGAAAAAAACTTTATAAAATATCCTTTTTATTTAAAAAAATTAATATATATAAAATAAAAAGCAATAACTCCCTTGTCAAATAAGGAAAAAAGAGATATAATATAACATCATGGAAAAAGAAAAGATACCATTTGAAAGGAAATACTATAATCATGCTAGTAAATGAGAAAATAAAAGAAGAGTTATATGAAAATGCAGGAGATATAAGAGTACAAAAAGCAAGACTATATGCAAAAACAGGAAAAGTAGAAATAGCAAAAATAAATTATACAAATAAAGACAATTTTGAAATAACAGGAAAAGTAACAGGTCAAGAAATATATAGAACAAATGTAACAGTAGAAAGTGGAGAAATAAGTGACATAACATGTGAATGTCAAGATTATAGAGAAAGATATGCAGCATGTAAACATATAATAGCGACAATAATGGAATTTGATGAAAATCAAAAATATGAAAATATGTTATTAAAAGATAAATCAACATTAGACATAAATAAAAAGATAAGAGCAAATGCAAAATATAGAAGTTTTACACAAATTGTAAATGAATTATATGAAGAAGAAATGCATGAAGCAGAAGAAAAAAAGGCAGAAGAATCAAATGGAAAAATCAAAATAGAACCAAGATTAATATATGACAAATATTATTCATTGTTAAAAATGGATTTTAAAATTGGTGATAAAAGAATGTATAAAATAAAAAATTTAGTTGAATTTTTTGAGAGAATGCAAAAAGCAGAAAAATTCAAATATGGAAATAATTTAGAATTTATACATACAAAAGAAGCATTTGCAGAAGAAGATCAGCCAATCTTGGAGTTTATTTTAAAACATGCAGAAACAATAAATTTTGTAAATTCAAACTCAAATTCCAATTATAGATATTATGGAAAAGCATTAGACGAAACATGTATATCTGTAAGCCAAACAACACTTGATGAGATATTTGAATTATTTAAAAATAAAGAAATTGATTTCAAATCAGATGCAGGAGAAAGTACAATAAAAATTATTGAAGAAGATCCAAAATTGTATTTTCAAGTAAAGAAAATAAGTGATGAAGAATATAAAATAATATTAAATAATAATATAAATTTAACAAGAGATTTTAGTGTATTTGAAGGAAAAAACAATAAATATGTATTATTAAAACGAACATTATATAAATGTAGTAAAAATTATGAGAACTCAGTGATGAAGCTGTTATGTATATTTAAAGAAAATTATTTAACAGAAATATCATTTGGAAAAGAACAATTACCAGAACTATTTTCGGTAATTATTCCAAGACTAAAAAATAACATAGAATACCAAGAAATTGAAGAACAAGACATTGAAAAATATAGACCTAAAAAATTAGGTGTAAAAATGTTTCTGGACTTTGATGAAAATGATAGAATTTTGGCTGAAATAAAATTCTGTTATGGAGAAACAGAATTCAATCCATTACAACCCAAAATTGATTCAAAATATCCAAGAGATATGATTGCTGAAAACAAGGCTGTAAACATGTTAAGAAAAACAGGATTTATGTTTTATGAAGCTAAAGGATGCTTCATATTACCAGAAGAAGAGAAAATTTATAATTTTTTATCAAATGAGATAGATACATATATGCAAGTGTTTGAAGTAATGGTAACAGATAATTTTAAGACAAAACAAATAAAACAACCTAAAATTGGAAGTATAGGAATAAAAGTTGAAAACAATTTATTAACAATAGATTTAGAAAAATTAAATATAGATCCAAAAGAACTTGAAGAAATAATGCAAAGATATAAATTAAAGAAAAAATATTATAAACTAAAAGATGGAAGTTTTATAAATCTTGAAGAAAATCAAGACTTGGAATTTATAGACAAAATGATGTCTGGAATGGATATAAATTATAAACAACTTGAAAATGGTGAAATAAAAATTCCTGTAAACAGAACATTATATTTAAACCAATTATTAAAAACAGTAACAGATACACAAATAGTAAGAAATGGTGAATATAAGAAAATAGTAAATGAACTAGATAAAGAAAATGGAGATGCAGATATTCAAATTCCAGCAGTCGTAGAAAATACATTAAGATATTATCAAAAGACAGGATATAAGTGGTTAAAAACGTTAGATAATTATAAATTTGGAGGAATACTTGCAGATGATATGGGATTAGGAAAAACAGTACAAATGCTTTCTATTGTGGCAGGATATGTAGAACAAGAAAGCCAAAGAAGAACATCAATTGTTATATGTCCAAGTTCATTAACACTAAACTGGCAAAATGAAGCTCAAAAATTCACAAATGGATTACAAACCTTAGTAATTAGAGGAAATGCAGAAGAAAGAAGAGAATTGATTCAAAAAATTGATAATTACGATATTATAATAACATCATATGATTTATTAAAAAGAGATATAGATGTATATAAAGAAAGAAAATATCAATTTAGATTTGCAATAACAGATGAAGCACAATATTTAAAAAATAGTAATACTCAAAATGCTAAAGCAGTAAAAGAGATTATGGCAGATACTAAATATGCTTTAACAGGAACTCCAATTGAAAACTCGTTAGCAGAATTATGGTCAATATTTGATTTTATAATGCCAGGCTATTTATTTTCATATAAAAAGTTTAAGACAGAATATGAAACTCCAATAGTAAGAGAAAATGATGCAAGAGCAATGAAAAAATTAAAAATGTTAATAGAGCCATTTGTATTAAGAAGAACCAAAAAACAAGTATTAACAGAGCTTCCAGAGAAAACAATAACAGTGTTAAATAATCAAATGAAAGATGAACAAGAAAAAATATATTTAACATATTTAGCGCAAGCAAAGCAAGAAGTTGCAGAAACAATTCAAATGAATGGAATTGAAAGAAGTCATATCCAAGTATTAGCAGCGCTTACAAGATTAAGACAAATATGTTGTCATCCAAGTTTATTTATAAAAGATTATAAAGATGGAAGTAGTAAATTAGATCAGTGTATGGAAATAATAAATGATGCAGTAGAATCTGGACATAAAATTTTACTATTCTCTGGTTATACATCAATGTTCGATTTAATTGAAAAAGAGTTTGAAAAAAATAATATAAAATATTTTAAATTAACAGGTGCAACAAAAGTTGATGAAAGAATTAAGATGGTAGATGAATTTAATGAAAATAAAGATATAAAAGTATTTTTAATTTCATTAAAAGCAGGTGGAACTGGACTAAACTTAACAGGAGCAGATATGGTTATACATTATGATCCATGGTGGAATGCATCTGCAGAAAATCAGGCAACAGACAGAGCATATAGAATAGGACAAAAAAATAATGTTCAAGTATATAAATTAATTACCAAAAACTCTATAGAAGAAAAAATTTATGAATTACAACAAAAGAAATCACAGCTAATTGATAATATGCTTGATACAAAAACATCATTTATTAGCAAACTTTCGAAAGAAGATATTATGAAATTATTTGAATAGAAACTTGTAGTCAACTAAAATGAATAGATACAGAAGAAATGTGAAAATTTTGTGAAAATTAGCACTCTACTATTGACTTTGCTAAAATAAGAGGTATAATAGATAATGTAAATAGAAATTAACCAAACAGTTAATAATATTTATATGTGTACCGAAAAAGGTGTCAACACATAAAATTATAAGGAGGTAATGAATTATGATGATGATACCAGCTAGAAGAAATGGAAATGGATTAGATATTTTTGATGAGGTTTTCGCTGACCCATTCTTTGGAGAAAAAGAAAATAAAATAATGAAAACAGACTTAAAAGAAAAAGATGGAAAATATATGTTAGAAATTGATGTTCCAGGATATGACAAAGAAGACATCAAGATAGAATTACAAGATGGATATTTAACAGTATCTGCGGAAAAAAATGAAGAAAAAGAAGATAAACATGCTAAATATTTAAAGAGAGAAAGATTTACTGGAATGTGTTCAAGAAGCTATTATGTTGGAGACAACTTAAAAGAAGAAGATATAAAAGCAAACTTCAAGAACGGAATCTTAACAATAGAATTCCCTAAAGAAGTAGAGAAAAAAGTCGAAGAAAAGAAATATATTCCAATAGGAGAATAAAAAAATAGACTCACAAATAAAATGTGAGTCTTTTAATTTTTTATATAATCTGGAAAGTAGCTAATCCGTAAAGAGTTCTAAAATTTGACAACAGTAAATAAATATGTTATAATAAAACCTGTTAAATTTATAAAAACGAGGTAAAAAATGAAAACCAAACAATTAATAATAACAATACTAATGATAACATTTGTAACAATGATAACAACAAAAGTAGAAGCAACAGAAAATGATGAACAAGTAGAACAAACACAAAATATAGAAAACATAGAAAAAGACAAACAATATAATTTAACGAAGGAAGTTAAAGTAAAAACATTACCATTGATTTTTGCAATAGAAAAAGAAACAATACCAAGTGGAAATATTAGAGTAACAGATATTCTAAATGATTGGTGCAAAATAGAAAATGAAGGAAAAAGTGGTTGGATAAGAATTAATACAATAAAAACATCAGTTAAACAAGATAATAATCAAGAAGAAGCCAAAAAAGAAGAAAATTTAAATACTGAAGGAAACAACAATCAAGAACAAACAAATTCTTCTAACGAAGAAGAAAGCAATCAAAATCAACAAGAAAATAAAACAGAAGAAGTAACAGAAATAAGTAAAACAGGATATGTAAAAGCAGATGGCTTAAATATAAGAAAAGAACCAACAACATCAAGTGAAGCAATACATAGTTTAAGTTTTAATTCAAAAGTAAAAATAACTGGAGAAATAGATGGATGGTATAGAATTAATTATAATGATCAAATTGGATATGTATCACAAAAATATGTATCAGATACAAAATTACCAGAAACAACAGCCAGAGGTGGATATGACAGAACAACTGCTTTTTCAGAAGAAAATACAATTGCTAATCAAGAAGCAGTAGAAGAAAATCAAGTTGAAACGGAAGAAGAACAGGAAGAAGAAAGCACAGCAAGTGCAACAAGTTCTGAAGGAAATGATGTTGTAGAATTTGCAAAAAAATATTTAGGATATAAATATGTAGCAGGAGGTTCATCACCATCAACAGGATTTGACTGTTCAGGATTTACAACATATGTATTTAGAAATTTTGGAGTATCATTAAATAGAGCATCAAAAGATCAAATAAAAAATGGTACAGCAGTAAGTAAATCAAATTTACAACCTGGAGATATAGTAATTTTCAAGAATCAAGGAAAGACAGCAATAGGGCATGTTGGAATTTACATAGGAAGTGGTAACTTTATACATGCGGCAAATAAAAAAGAAGGGGTTGTAATAACAGCATTATCATCAAGCTATTATTCACAAAGATATGTTGGGGCAAGGAGAGTAATTTAATTGAATAGACCAATTTTTATTATATTAATTGGTTATATAATAGGTATATTATGGGGACTATACTTAAAAATAAGTATAGTCTTTTTTTATATATTTTTATTAATTTTATATTATATATCCAATATTTCAAAATTTAAAAAGAAAAAATTTTTTCATTATACCAAGATATTAATAAAATTTAATGTTTTATTATTAATAATTATTTCATCATTAATTTCTAATATTATAATCAAATTTCAAACCAAAAAATATCAAAATTTATATCATGATGGAGAAGAGCTAAAAATACAAGTAGAAATAATAGACAATAAAAAAGAAAAACAATATTATAATAGATATAAAATTAAAGTTTTATCATCAAAGTACAAAAATACATATTTATATATGACAACAAAGAAAAATTTAGAATATGGAGAAATCTTAGAAATACAAGGAAATTTTTCTGAACCATCAGAGGCAAGAAATTATAAAGGTTTTAATTACAAAGAATATTTAAAAACATTAAAAATATATGGAACTATAAGAGCAGAACAGGTAAAGAAAATAGATATTCATAAAGGAATATTATATTATACCAATAAACTACATTTGAAAATAAAAAATAATTTAGAAAAAACATATAATTCAAATTCAATGCCAATAGTATTAGGAGTATTATTAGGTGATACAAGTGAAATAGATGAAGAGACAAGAGAAGATTTTTCACAAAGCAGTATATCACATGTACTGGCTGTATCTGGATTACATGTGTCATATATTATTTATCTATCAGAAAAAAGTACTCAAGGCATATTTGGGCAAAGAAAAAGCAGAATTATAGAAATACTAATTTTATTTATATATATGGCGATAACGGGATTTAGCATTTCAGTTATAAGATCTGTAATAATGGCAACATTAATGTGTACAGCATTTCTAGTATATAGAAAAAGTGATACATTAAATAACATTTCAATATCAGCTATTATAATATTATTTATGAATCCATATAATTTATTTAGTACAAGCTTTCAATTTACATATGCAGGAACAATAGGGGTTGTATTTTTTAGACCAATAGTAGAAGATTTCATAATGAATTTAAAAATAAAATCACCATGCTTAAAAGAAAAATATACAAATTTTTGTATAAAACATAATTCATTTATAGAAGAAATTGCTGTAGCAATATCAGCACAATTTATGACTATGCCAATAATAATTACTAAATACAATTTTATAAGTTTATCATTTATATTAACCAATATACTTGTAGGAATTATTATAGGACCATTAGTTATAGGAGGAATAATACAAATATTAGTTACATTTTTATCATTAAAAATAGGAACAGAAATTGCTAAAGTAGTACAAATTCCAATAACAGCATTATCACTAATTTCAAAGATAGGAACAAAATTTCCAATAACAAATTTTAATGTGATAACTCCAGATACATGGCAAATTATAATTTATTATTTTATCATATATATTATTTATTACAGACATAAAATAAATAAAATTCAAAAATATAGTTTTTATCAAAAAATGATTTTAAAGATTTCAAAATATGTTTATTCAAATAGAAAAAAAATAATGAGAGTATTCATTATTATATTAATTAGTTCAATTATAATTAAAAAAATTCCAGGAGATTTAAAAATCTATTTTGTAGATGTTGGGCAGGGAGATTGTTGTCTTATAGAAACACCAAAACACCAGAAAATATTAATAGATGGAGGAGGTCAAAAAAATTTTGATATTGGAAAAAATACATTATTACCATATTTATTTAATAGAAAGATTCTTGAAATAGATTATTGTATAATAAGCCATTTTGATCAAGATCATTGTGGAGGAATTTTATATATTTTAGAACAGATAAAAGTAAAAAATGTAATAATAGGGAAACAATATGAAGATTCACCTAATTATAATAAATTTAAAGAAATAGTAAAAAAGCAAAATCTAAATGTAAAAATAGTAGAAGCAGGAATGAGAATAAATATAGAAAAAAATTTGTATTTCGATGTGTTATGGCCAGATTCTCAAAAAATGATATCTGATAATGCAATTAATAACAATTCATTAGTATGTAAATTAAATTATAATAAATTTTCAATGCTATTTACAGGAGATATAGAAGAAATAGCAGAAAAAGAGATTGTTTCAAAATATGAAAATAATACATCAATATTAAAATCAACAATATTAAAAACAGCACATCATGGTTCAAAAACATCATCAATAGAAAAAATACTAGATGTAGTAAAACCACAATATGCATTTATAGGTGTGGGAGAAAATAATACATTTGGACACCCATCAAATATTACTATTGAAAATTTAGAAAAAAGAAAAATTAAAATTTATAGAACAGATAAAATGGGAGAAATTTGCATAAAAATTACCAAAAAGGCAATAATAAAAATAAATACAAAGCTTAATACAAGCTAGAATGAGAAGGGATTGCCATGAAAAAACAATATATTATTGCAATATGTATAATTGCATTTTTCACCAGCTTAATTATAACGATGAATATTGTAAAAGAAAATAAATTACAAAATACAAAAAAAGAAGCAAAAATTTCAGAAAAAGTAGAAGATGAATGTACAGAAGAATATACTAAAGAAACCAAAATAGAAGAAGTAGTTGCAACAAAGGAAAAAGTATCAGCAAATTCACAATTAATAATAAAAAAATATTTCAAACAATGTGACCATACAATAAATGAATATGTAGAAATGCCACAAGAACTTGTAAATTTAACAAAAGAAGAAGTACAGAATAAGTATAATGATTGGAAAGTAATTGGATTTGAACCCAATAAAGTAACTTTATATAAGGAATTTGATGATATGTGTGGAGAACATTTCAAATTAAAAATAGAAGAAGGAAAAATAGTTATATATCAAATAAATAAAGAAGGAAACCAATCAATATATGAAAAAACAAATATTTCAAGTGAATACTTAACTCAGACAGATTTAATAAGTATAGAAAATGGTGAATTAGATGTTTATGGAAAAGAAGAATTGAATAAATTAATTGAAGACTTTGAATAAAAAATTCCTCAGCTTAACTGAGGAATTTATATTGGTAGCGAAGGGTGGATTCGAACCGCCGACCTGTCGGGTATGAACCGAATGCTCTAGCCAACTGAGCTACTTCGCCATGAACAAAAATATTATACTTATTTTTTTATAATTTGTCAAGTAGTAATTTTAGTTTTTTTGGAGGCGAGTATCGGATTCGGACCGATGATCACGGTTTTGCAGACCATTGCCTTACCACTTGGCTAACTCGCCATAATAAAATTATAAAAAAATAATATTTAATAATAAAATGGAGCAGGTAACGAGAATCGGACTCGTGACTAAACCTTGGCAAGGTCTCGTTTTACCACTAAACTATACCTGCAATTATTAAATATTTTAAGATTAAGTATTATCATATATAGGAGATGATTTCTTAATCAAGCTATTTAATAATAACAAAAGATTTCTGTTTTGTCAATAGAATTATTTGAAGTTTTTATAAATCTATAAAACTTGTAATCGAATATTGCAAAATATAAACTTTTGAAAGCTATAAAATTTTATTTATTAAAAATAATAGATTCTAGGCAATAAGGATAATTTTTAATAAGATTTTTAAAAAAATCTTTATAAGTCATTTTAGAAATAGAGTTTCCATTCTTTATATTTAATGTAATAATATTCTTGTCATCTATATTAACAGCTAAAGTTCCAATAGAAGAATCTTTTTCTAAAGGTGCTGTTAAAGTATAATTACAATATATATATATGCTTAAATTTTGAATTTGATTACTAGATAAAGGTAAATATTCATAATTTAAATTTTCTAAATATGGAGAAATATCATTTGAAGAGCCTTTCGAAACATAAAAACTATTTGAATTACACAAAATCCAGTTCTGGAATTCATTTTCGATTTTCTCTTTAATATTATAAGGAAAAAAAGTTTTAAAAGCATATTCAATAAGTTCAATACTATCACGAGTTCTATCTTTTTTTGTATCAGCACCAAGTACAATACATATTAAATCCATATTATTTCTTTTTACAGCAGTAACTAAGCAACGATTAGCACCATTCGTAAATCCTGTTTTTACACCATAAACCCCATCTAAGTATCCAAGCAATTCATTTGTATTATTTAATGTTTTTGAATAAGTATTTATTGTAATAGTTTGAGACTTTGTGCCAACATATTTTCTAAAAATGTCGTTGTTTAAAGCATAATTAGTTAAAATAGCTAATTCATAAGCAGTAGTATAATGTTCTTCATTATCAAGACCATGAGGAGTAACAAAATGACTGGATTTTAAACCAATTTCGCAAGCTTTTTGATTCATTAATATAGCAAAATTTTCAACACTTCCACTAATGTGTTCAGCAAGTGCAACTGCTGCATCATTACCGGAACATAGCATCAATCCATAGAGTAAATCGGCAACTGAAATTTTATCATCTTTATGAAGACCTAGACGAGAACCACCTGTTCCAGCAGACTTAGAAGAAATTGTTACAATATCACTTAAAGTCGAATTTTCGATAGTAATGATTGCTGTTAGAATTTTTGTTGTAGAAGCCATCTTTCTTTTCTCATTTTCATTTTTTCCATATAAAATCATTCCAGAATTTCTATCATAAACAATAGCAGCTCTTGAATTTATAGAAGGAAGTGTATCTTGAGGAGAAATAGTTTCAATAGAAGAATCTATTTCAAAATCTATATCATCAGCATAAACAATTCCAGAAAGAAAAAATACCCAAATTAAAAATAAAATAAATAGTTTGTTTAGTTTGTTAGTTTTCAATTTAAAAACCTCCAATAAAGAATATGAAAAAAAAATAAACTTAGAACATCAAAAGGGTTGAAAAATAAAATAATTCGTGGTAATATTATAAAAGTTAAAAACTGAAAGGAATTGATAAAAGAATGAGCATTTTTAATAAAATATTTAAGAGCTATAGTGAAAAAGAAGTAAAGAGAATTATGCCAATAGTTGACAAAATAAATTCATTAGAAGATGAAATATCAAAATTAACAGACGAAGAACTAAAAAATAAAACAAATGAATTTAAAGAACAATTAGATAATGGAAAAACATTAGATGATATATTACCAGAAGCCTTTGCAGTAGTAAGAGAAGCATCAAAAAGAGTATTAGGAATGAGACATTTTGATGTACAATTAATAGGTGGTATTATTTTACATCAAGGTAGAATTGCTGAAATGAAAACAGGTGAAGGAAAAACACTTGTTGCAACATTACCAGTATATTTAAATGCACTAACAGGAAGAGGAGTTCATGTAATAACAGTAAATGATTATTTAGCAAAAAGAGATAGTGAATGGATGGGAAAACTATATAAATTCATGGGATTATCTGTTGGATTAGTTATTGCAGGAATGGATCCAAAAGCAAAACAAAAAGCTTATGCTTGTGATATTACATATGGTACAAACAATGAATTCGGATTTGATTATCTAAGAGATAACATGGTTATATATAAAGAACAATTAGTTCAAAGAGATTTAGCATATGCTATCGTAGACGAGATTGATAGTATATTAATAGATGAAGCAAGAACACCACTTATCATTTCTGGAAGAGCAAATCAATCATCAGATTTATATAAAAAAGCAAATGATTTTGTAAAAAGATTAACACCAAAAATAATTGTAGAAGAAGATGTAAAAGATGAAGCACAAGCAGAAGATAATGAAAATTATGATTATATAGTTGATTTGAAAGCAAAATCTGCATCATTAACACAAAAGGGAATTAAGAAAGCAGAAGAAGCATTCCATTTAGAGAACTTTAATGATATAGAAAATTCAACACTTGTTCACCATGTAAATCAAGCATTAAGAGCACATGGAGTAATGAAAAAAGATATTGATTATATCGTAAAAGATGGAGAAGTCTTAATTGTAGATGAATTTACAGGACGTATTATGTATGGAAGAAGATATAATAATGGATTACATC
>OGFF01001153.1_pt1 | contig 30286 bp, 20 predicted proteins | sample 1570751 | NCBI WGS metagenome assembly OGFF01 (sample SAMEA2581951, study PRJEB24529) | metagenome | biome: Human gut stool | place: China | collected 2011 | reverse complement strand
TAAAACCCGGAGGGCGTATTGCTATTCTGACTTATCATTCTCTTGAAGATAGATTGGTAAAGAATTTTTTCAAAACCGGCAATTTCGAAGGAAAAGCCGAAAAAGATTTTTTCGGAAGAATTAATACTCCTTTTAAACCGATAAACAACAAAGTGATCGCCCCGTCTGATGCAGAAATAGAACGAAATCCGAGGTCAAGAAGTGCAAAATTGCGTATTGCGGAAAAAATATAATAGATAAATTTTCTAAAGAAAATTATCCACTCAAATGGAAGAAAATATAAAAATCCGCGATAAATAAGCATGAATATTCAATCGAAACAGGAAGGTGGAGACTGCGGTGCAGAATTGCGGAAAAGAAGCCCTAATCACCATGTTCAAAGACAGCTCCCTGCCTTTTGGCATTGTTCGCGTGGAACTGGATGAGACCGGCCGCCCGGCAGACTGGAGCTTTCTCTGCTGCAATCAGGCGTTGGAAACGCTGACGGGGCGGACCCGGGCGGAGCTGGTGAGCAACAGCTTCCTGACGCTGCGCCCGGATGGCGCAAGCGAGTGGATGGGACCGTTTTATACGGCGGCCTTTGAAAAGAGCCCCGCAAGGCTGGAGGTACAGGACGAGGCGCGGAAATTTCATCTGTATATCGACTGCCTGCCCATCGACGAGGCAGGCGAGTGCGCCCTGCTTCTGCGGAACTCCTGGAAGGAGGACACCTATCGGAAAAAGCTGGAGGAGCAGATCGTCTCCTTTCGGAATATCCACAAGTCCATGTCCTCCGGCGCCTGGCACCTGACGTTCAATGACCGGTGGGAGCGGGTCTCCGTGGAATGGTCCGACACGCTGCGGCAGATGCTGGGCTTCCACTCGGAAAAGGAGTTTCCCAATGCCTTTGAAGCGTGGACCAGACAGCTCCACCCGGAGGATGAGGCGCGGGTACTGAGCGCTTACGAAGCGGTGGTGGAGGATACCACGGGGGAGCAGCCCTTTGACGTGGAATACCGCCTGCGCCACAAGGACGGCACCTACCACTGGTTCCACACCACCGGCGGCCTGTCCCGCCGGGCGGACGGGTCCCCGGAGTTTTTTGACGGGATCTTCGTCAACACCGATGAAAAGCATGAGACGCGGGAGCGCTTCCAGCGGGCTCTGCGGGAGGCGCAGGCCGCCCGGCAGGAGGCGGAGCTGGACCACGAGATCATCTCCTCTGTGAGCCGGCTGTATTTCTCCATTTTCCGGATCGACCTGAAAAAGAACTTCTATGAGGAGATCTCCAGCGACAACTCCGTACATCGCCTGACGGGACACCGGGGCATGGCCCAGCAGAAGCTGAACGAGCTGTGCAGCACCTTTGTGGACCCGGAGTACCGGCTGGCGGTCCGGCAGTTCTTTGACCTGTCCACGGTGCCGGACCGGCTGGCGGATACCGATACGGTGGGGATGGACTATTTAGCCACCAACGGCAACTGGTACATGGCCCGGTTTATCGAAAAGCGGCGGGATGAAGCCGGACGGGTCACCCACATCCTCTATGTGACCAGAAACGTCACCAAGGAAAAGCGGCAGGAATTGGAACGCCAGAAGCTGAAGATCGCCTATCAGGCGACGGAAAAAGCCAACGAGGCCAAGACCGCCTTTCTGCTGAATATGTCCCATGACATCCGCACGCCCATGAACGCCATTCTGGGCTACGCACACCTGATGCGGAAGGAACTGACGGACCCCAAGCTGCTCCACTATCAGGAGATGATCGAGGAGTCCGGCAGCCTGCTGCTGTCCATCATCAACAACGTGCTGGACATGACGAAGATCGAGAGCGGGCGGCTGGAACTGAATGAAGACTACAACCGCGTGGGAGATGTCGTCGGCAAGATCGTCGCCGTTTTCCAGGGGGAGGCCCGGAAAAAGAATCTGACACTGACCAGAGTGCAGAAGGCGACGAATCTGGATATTCTATGCGACGTTACAAAGCTGCAGGAGCTCTTTACAAACCTGATCAGCAACGCCGTCAAGTACACCCCACCCGGTGGGACCGTCACGGTCACCACCGAGGAGTTGCCCTGCGCTCAGCCGGGACACGTGACGCTGCGTACCGAGGTGGCCGATACCGGCATCGGCATCAGCCGGGAGTTTCTGCCTCATCTGTTTGAGCCCTTCTCCAGAGAGCGGAACACCACTGCGGGCAAAGTGCTGGGAACCGGACTGGGTATGCCCATCGTCCGGAGCCTTGTGGAGCTGATGGGCGGCACGATCACCGTGGAAAGCGAGCAGGGGAAGGGGTCGAAATTCACCGTGACGCTGACCCATAAGCTGGCGGATCAGGCGCACTGTGAGAAGACGCCCGCCGGGACGGAGGAGCAGCCTGACCACTGCTTTACCGGGAAGCGGCTGCTGCTGGCGGAGGACAATGACCTGAACGCGGAGATCGCCACCGCATTTTTGCAGGATATGGGCTTTACGGTGGATCGGGCCGTAGACGGCGCCGACTGCGTGGACCGGTATCAGCATGAGGCGGCCGGGACCTACGGCCTGATCCTGATGGACATTCAGATGCCCAATATGGACGGCTATCAGGCGACGCTGGCGATCCGCGGCCTGCCGGATAAGGAAAAAGCCGGGATCCCCATTGTGGCCATGACGGCCAACGCCTTTGCCGAGGACCGGCAGAAGGCCTTCAACGTGGGAATGAACGGCCATATTGCCAAGCCCATCAATACGGAGATCCTGCGGGAAACGCTGCGGGAATTGCTTTGAAACTGAGGAAAACGAGATACATGAAACGCATCACAGCACTTATTTTGACCTGTCTGCTGTCCGTGGGGCTGCTCTGCGGCTGCGGCGCACAGCAGCCGGAACCCGCACTCCCCGAGATCATCATCGGCAGCGATACCTACCCGCCCTACGTCTATCTGGACGATAACGGCGACCCCACCGGCATCGATGTGGAGATCGCTACGGAGGCCTTCCGGCGGATGAGGTATCAGGCGGTGTTCACCACCATCGACTGGGAACAGAAGAAAACACTGGTGGACAGCGGCGAGATCGACTGCATCTGGGGCTGCTTTTCCATGAGCGGCCGGGAGTATGACTACCAGTGGGCCGGGCCCTACGCGATCAGCCGCCAGGTGATCGCCGTGGACGCGGGCAGCGATATTTACACCATGGGCGATCTGGCCGGAAAGACCATTGCCGTGCAGTCCACCGGAAAGCCGGAGGATCTGTTCCTCCACCACCGGATCGCCGATATCCCGGAGTTCGGGGCCATCATCAGCCTGGAGGACCGTGGCGTGCAGTACGCCGCGCTGGACTGCGGCTATGTGGACGCTGTTGCCGCCCATGAGATGGCCATTCTGCAATATATGGAGGACTACGGGGCGGAGTTCCGTATTCTGGACAAGCCCCTGCTGGTCACCGGGATCGGCGTCGCCTTTTCCAACAATGATAACCGTGGGCTGGCCCAAAGGCTGACGGAGACCTTTGCCCAGATGCGGCAGGACGGCACTCTGCAGGAGATCCTCGGCAGATATCTGGAGCACCCCGAAACCTATCTGGAGGTAGAGAGCCTTGGGCAGTGAAAAAACACAGAGCATGTTCAGCGCAAGGTTCTGGTATGCCTGTCTTGCGGTGGGGATCATTGCTTTGAGCGTGGTGTACACCTTCTCCCACAAGGTGGATATCCGCCGGTGCGAGGAACGGCTGACGACCACAGTCGAATTTATCAAGGATCAGACGGACAGCTATGTGAACTACAACAATATTGCCGTCGCCAAAAGCCTGATGCGGGGCAGTACCGTCATTCGGACGCTGGAGGAGATCTCTCTGGACTGCAGCGAGGCGGAGCTGGAGGTGTATGCCGACAAGCTGTGGCTTACAGGAATTTCCGTACTGGATCAGCAGGGGAACGTGGTGTGCGAGTACACGGAGCACGGCATCGGCTATGCCCGGCTCCGGACCGACCTGGAACGGGCGCCGGTCCTTGACGTCATCGACCATCCCCAGAAGACCTATGTGAAGCGGGTATATCTGGAGGACGGCTCCTATGCCGATATCGCTGTACATAGCTGCGCCAATAACACCGGCGCGGTGCTGGCCTACCGCCATACGCTGGCGTCCTTTTCCCAGAAGTCCGTTCTGTCCGTCCAAACTCTGCTGAACGGCTATGACGCCGACACCGTGGCGACCTTCCTTGTGGTAAAGGGGAGCCGGGTGGAGGCGTCCAATGACCCGGAGCTCATCGGAAAGGACGTTTCCGACGACCGGCTGATCCAGTCGATCCGAAAGAGTAATCAGTCGGAAAAGCTGACATTTGTGAACGTCGGAAACGGTATGGGGCAGTACTATGGCATGTATAGCCACGGGCGGAATTACTATCTTTATGCATACGTTCCCGCCAGGCAGATCGACAGCGCCACCTCGCCGAACCTGACGATGGCTCTGGCTGCGTATATCCTGATCCTGGTGCTGGTCCTGGGGCTCCGCTGGAGCACCGCCCGGAAATTCCAGCTCCGGCAGGAGAAGTCCGAGCAGGCTTATAAGGAATCTCTGGAGCAGAAGAATGCCGAGCTGGAGCTTGCCGTCCGCCATGAGGCGGCGGCGAACCGCGCCAAGCGGGAGTTCCTGTTCAATATGTCCCACGATATCCGCACACCGATGAACGCCATCATCGGCTTCACCTCTTTGGCGGCCACCCATATTGACAACCGGGATCAGGTCATTGATTACCTGAAAAAGATCTCCACCGCCAGCCAGCATCTGCTGTCCCTCATCAACGATGTGCTGGATATGAGCCGCATCGAAAGCGGTCGGGTCACCCTGGAGACAAAGCCGGTGTATCTGCCGGATCTGGTGCATGACATCCGGGACATCGTTCAGTCGAACATCGTTGCCAAGCGGCTGTCCCTGTTCATCGATACCATCGATGTTGTGGATGAGCAGGTCATTGCCGACCCCATGCGGCTCAACCAGATCCTGCTGAACATCCTGTCCAACGCCGTGAAATTCACGCCCACCGGCGGTATGGTCAGCCTGCGGATCGTGGAGAAGCCCACCGCGCCGAAGGGGTATGCGGACTATGAATTCCACATCCGGGACAACGGCATCGGCATCAGTGAGGAGTTCCGGAAGCATATCTTTGAGCAGTTCTCCCGGGAGGAGACCTCCACCGTCAGCAAGACCCAGGGCACCGGTCTGGGAATGTCCATCACCAAGAGCCTTGTGGATATGATGGGGGGGACCATCACCGTGGAGAGCGAGCCCGGGAAGGGCTCGGAATTCGTGGTGGCACTGCGGTTCCCCGTCAGCGGAGAGAAGCAGGAGCCGAAGCAGATCGCCCAGCTGGAGGGCCTCCGTGCCCTGGTGGCGGATGACGATACCAGCACCTGTCTGAACGTCAGCAAGATGCTGCGGTCCATCGGGATGCGGCCGGATTGGACCATCTCCGGCAAGGAGGCGGTCATCCGGGCCAAGGACGCCATGGAGCAGGGGGACGCCTTCAGCGTCTATATCATCGACTGGCTGATTCCGGATATGAACGGCATCGAGGTGGTGCGTCAGGTCCGCAAAATCATCGGGGATGCGACGCCCATCATCATTCTCACCGCCTATGACTGGACGGATATCGAGACGGAAGCGAAGGAGGCCGGTGTGACGGCCTTCTGTGCGAAACCGCTCTTTATGTCCGAGCTGCGCAGCGTGTTGGCGAAGCCCTTCGGCGCGGAGGATACGTCGGCCATGACAGAAAAAGGACCGGATTTCTCCGGAAAAAAGCTGCTGCTGGTGGAGGATAACGAGTTGAATCTGGAGATCGCCTCCACCATTTTGCAGGAGGCCGGCTTCGAGGTGGACACGGCGGAAAACGGGCAGATCGCTCTGGAAAAAGTGGAGAATGCCACTGCGGACCGGTACGATCTGATCCTGATGGATATACAGATGCCGGTGATGGACGGCTATGAGGCCACCCGCCGTATCCGCGCCCTTTCGGACAAGGAGAAGGCCAGCGTCCCCATTGTGGCCATGACAGCCAACGCCTTTGAGGATGACCGGAAAAACGCGCTGAACGCCGGGATGAACGGCCATATTGCCAAGCCGCTGGACCTGCCGAAGCTGTTCCGCGTTCTGTCGGAGCTGATGCGGTAACGCCGCCGAGCCGCACGTCCGGAGCAGAAAGCGCAAAAAAGAGTTCCGCTTTTGCCATAATCGGCAAAAACGGAACTCTTTTTCTGCCGGCACCGGGCAAAACCCCGAAGGGGATCTGTGTTTTCAGGGTCTGCTTTGGGCTTAGATCCTTCAATTACGGTTCAAAGCCCCGGAATCACGCCCGATAGGTTGCGAAAAGCTTAAAATTCTTTAGATATTTCTTAACGAACTCTTGTCAACCGCGCAAGGCTGTGTTATTATTTTCTATAAGTGAATCGCAGGCAAACCCGGCGCAAGCCGGCGACGCAAAGCTATAGGGACCCACCGGGTCAGCCAGCTGCCGACGACGGGCCGCCGTCATTTTTTGCTGGACCCGGCTGCTTTGCGGATTTTTGAAACGCGGGAGCTGGCAGGCATGGAGCTATTTGGCGGCAGGATCGATCAAAGCTGCGCAGAGACTTCTCTGTGTGCTTGCGGTGTCCAAAACCTGATATTCTGAGAACGAAACACTTTCGGATGTGGTGTTCCACGTCCTGAAGGTGTTTTTTTGAGGGCAGAAGCAAGCGGGATGGAACGGATTTTTTTGGAGGGACGATAGCCTATGAAAGAGAGAGTATGGGGATGTATGGCTGCGCTGCTGCTGACGCTGGCGATGAGCGTTTCCCTCCTGGCAGGCTGCGCCGGGAGGACTGCGGAGGATGAGGAAGAACCCATCCAGGTGTATTTGTGGACGGCGAACCTGTATGAAAAGTATGCCCCCTACGTCCAGGCCCAGCTTCCGGATGTGGACGTGGAATTTGTGGTGGGAAACAACGATCTGAATTTCTATAAATTCCTCAACGAAAACGGCGAGCTGCCGGATGTGATCACCTGCTGCCGGTTTTCTCTCCATGACGCACAGCCGCTGAAGGACAGCCTGATGGATCTTTCCACCAGCAACGAGGCGGGCACCGTTTATAATACCTACCTCAACAGCTTCATGAATGAGGACGGCAGCATCAACTGGCTGCCGGTGTGCGCGGACGCCCACGGCTTTGTGGTGAACCGCGGATTGTTTGAGCAGTATGAGATCCCGCTGCCTACGGACTATGACAGCTTCATTTCCGCCTGCCGCGCCTTTGAGGCCGTGGGGCTCCGGGGCTTTACCGCCGACTACTCCTATGACTACACCTGTATGGAGACCTTACAGGGGCTGTCTGCCACGGCGCTTTCCTCCTCGGCGGGACGCAAGTGGCGCACCGCTTACAGCGACCCCGCCAATACGGAGCGTGTGGGCCTGGATGATACGGTGTGGCCGGGGGCCTTTGAGCGCATGGAGCAATTCATCCGGGACGTACATCTGACTGCAGAGGACCTGAATAACAACTATGACACGGTTACCGAGCTGTTTCAAAACGGCCAGCTTGCCATGTATTTCGGCTCCTCCGCAGGGGTGAGCCTGTTCCGGGAGGCGGGCATCGACACGGTGTTCCTGCCGTTTTTCGGCGAGAATGGCGAAAAGTGGCTTATGACGACGCCGTATTTTCAGGTGGCGCTGAACCGGGATCTGGAACAGGATGAGGCGCGCCGGGAAAAGGCCATGAGGGTGCTGAAGGTGATGCTGTCGGCGGAGGCCCAGAACATCGTCTGCAACGGGCAGGATACGCTGAGCTACAGTCAGAATGTGCCCCTTCGCTTTACGGACGCACTGCAGGAGGTGCGGCCGGTGGTGGAGGAGAACCACATGTATATCCGCATCGCCTCCAACGATTTCTTTTCCGTTTCGCAGGACGTGGTCTCCAAGATGATCGCGGGGAAGTACAGCGCGGCGCAGGCGTATAAGGCGTTTGACAGCCAGCTCCGTGAGCCAAGAGACGTCTCTGAGGAGACTGTCCTGACAGTGGAGCGGACCTATTCCAATACCTTCCGCCCCGAGGGCGGCAATGAGGCTTCTTCCGTGATGGCCAACACGCTGCGGGGCGTCTATGGGACCGATGTGCTGATCGCGGAAGGAAGCAGCTTCACCGGCTCGGTGCTTCAGGCGGACTACACCGAGAAGATGGCCGGGTACATGATCATGCCCAATGGGCTGCTGGCCTACCAGCAGGAAATGAGCGGCGCCGAGCTGAAGGAGACCGTCAAAGCCTTTGTGGAGGGCTGTGAGGGTGGCTTTACGCCGTTTAACCGGGGCTCTCTGCCGGTGGTCAGCGGCATTGCCATGGAAGTGCAGGAGGAGCATGGGACGTTTACTTTGACGAAGGTCACACGGGACGGGGAGGCGGTCCGGGACGAGGACACCTTTACCGTGACCTGTCTGGCCGCAGCAAAGCACATGGCGCCCCTCCTTGCGGATGAAAGCCGCATGTTTGAAGGCGGAGACGTTCATGTGCGGAATACCTGGACCGAATACGCCGCACAGGATGACGCCGTTCTTGCGGAGCCTGAGACCTATATCAGCTTGAGGTAAGGATAGATGGAAGAAACGCATTACCACGCAAAAAGGATGAGACCGTTGGGGAAGCGGCGGGTGGCTGCTTTGGCGGCGGTGCTTGTCCTGTTATTGGGGATCGCCGCTGCCGGCGTCCGATATTTCGACTTCGTGTCCCGGACCGTCTACGAGGAGAGCACCGCCCATCTGGCGGAGGTGCTCCACCAGTCCAACAATATGCTGAACGAGGTGGTGGAGAAGAATCTGACCTACCTGCACCTGTGGGAAACCACCATGCGGCATATTTCCGACGAGGACGAGATCCGGCAGCTCATCGAGGCTGTTCAGCAGGAGACGGGCTTTTCCGACTTTTACTTCCTCTCCGCCGATGGCAACTATATGACGGCTGCGGGGGAGACGGGGTACCTGGGCATACAGGATGATCTGGAGGACCGGATCACCCAGGGCGGCGACATCGTCATGACTGCCGTGCTGCCCGGAAAGCCGGAGATGCTGGTGTTTGCCTGTCCGGAAAATCAGGGGACCTATCGGGGCTTCGCGTATGACGCCGTGGCGGTTTCCTATTACAATGACGATATTGTGAAGGTGCTGGATATCTCCGCCTTTGACGGGACTGCCAGCAGATATGTGCTCCATCCCGACGGCCGCATCATCATCAACTGCGCGGCGCAGAGGGAAGAGGACGTCTACAACCTGCTGGCCGCTATGCAGAAGCGCTCTCCTCTCACCAGCGAGGATATTCAGACCCTGTCCGACGATTTCACGCAGGGCCGCAGCGGCTCCCGGCTGGTAACGCTGGACGGCACGCGGTACTACATGACGTATCAGAGCGCCCACATTCTGGATTGGACGATCGTGGGCCTTGTTCCGGCGGCGGTTGTCAACGCCGGCATGAACGCGCTGCAATCCAGCACCATCGTGATGGTGAGCATGATCGTCCTTGGCATTTCCGCGCTGGCCCTTGCGCTCGTGCACCGAAAGAGCAGCGTCAAGCTGAGACGGAAGGACATGGAGATCCTGTACCGGGATGAGCTGTTCATGAAGCTCTCCATGAACGTGGACGATGTGTTCCTGATGCTGGACGCCCAAACGAATCGGGCGGATTATGTCAGCCCGAACGCGGAAAAGCTGCTGGGGATCACGGCGGAACAGATCCAGGAGGACGTTCATGTTCTGGGAAAGCTGCATCCCCAGGAGTCCGCAGAGCAGACGATGAACTATCTCACAGAGCTTGCGGTCAACGAGCAGCGTGAATGGGACTTTGAATATATCCACCAGAAGACCGGCGAGCACCGCTGGTTCCACGTTATCGCCATGGGCAGCAATGTGGAGGGCAGAACGAAGTACATTCTGGTCATGTCGGACCGGACTGCCGACAAGAAGATCAATCAGGCTCTTTCGGAGGCTGTCCGCGCCGCGGAGACCGCCAACCGGGCCAAGAGCACGTTCCTTTCCAATATGTCCCATGATATCCGCACGCCTATGAACGCCATCATCGGCTTCACCACGCTGGCGGTGAGCAATATGGATGACAAGGAGCGGGTTCAGGACTACCTGAGCAAGATCCTGGCCTCCGGCAACCATCTGCTCTCCCTCATCAATGACATTCTGGATATGAGCCGCATCGAAAGCGGCAAGATCCATCTGGAGGAGACGGAGACCAACCTGTCCGATGTGCTGCATGACTTAAAGACCATCGTCAGCGGGCAGATCCACGCAAAGCAGCTGGAGCTTTATATGGACGCAATGGACGTCACCGATGAGGATGTCTATTGCGACAAGACGCGGCTGAATCAGGTGCTGTTGAATCTGCTGTCCAACGCCATCAAGTTCACCCCGGCAGGCGGAACGGTCTCCGTCCGGCTCAGACAGCTGCCGGGGACCCGGAAGGACCGGGAGCAGTATGAGATCCGGGTCAAGGACAACGGCATCGGCATGAGCCCGAAGTTTGCGAAGAGGATCTTCGATCCCTTTGAGCGGGAGCGGAGCTCCACCGTGAGCCAGATCCAGGGTACCGGTCTGGGCATGGCCATCACCAAGAACATCGTGGATATGATGGGCGGCACCATCGAGATCCGGACAGAGCCGGGCAAGGGCACCGAGTTTATCATCCGTGTGGCGCTGCGCGTCCAGCCGGAGCACCACCGTGCGGAGCGGATCGCGGAGCTGGAAGGCCTGAAGGCTCTGGTGGTGGATGACGATTTCAACACCTGCGACAGCGTGACCAAAATGCTGGTCCGGGTGGGGATGCGCTCGGAGTGGACGCTCTCCGGCAAGGAGGCCGTCCTCCGGGCCCGGCAGTCCATGGAGCTGGGGGATGCGTTCCACGCCTATATCATCGACTGGCGTCTGCCGGATATGAACGGCATTGAGGTGACCCGTCAGATCCGCAGTCTGGGGGACGGGACCCCCATCATTATCCTGACGGCCTATGACTGGACGGATATCGAGGTGGAGGCCAAGGCCGCCGGCGTCACGGCGTTCTGCTCCAAGCCAATGTTCATGTCCGACCTGCGGGAGACCCTGCTGGCGGCTCTGGGCCAGAGCCAGACGGAGACCGATGACAGCGTCCTCCCCGGCGGCAGTCCGGATTTCCGCGGCAAGCACATCCTGCTGGCGGAGGACAACGAACTGAACCGGGAAATCGCCGTGGAGATCCTCAGCAAATACGGCTTCGTGGTGGATACGGCGGAAAACGGCGTGGAAGCCGGGGGAAAAATCAAGGAGTCCAAACCCGGAGACTACGATCTGGTGCTGATGGACGTGCAGATGCCCCTTATGGACGGCGGCGAGGCCACCAGACAGATCCGGGCGCTGCCTGACCCTGCACTGGTGAAAATTCCGATCCTCGCCATGACGGCTAACGCCTTCGAGGAGGACCGGAAGAGTGCGCTGGAATGCGGCATGAACGGCTTCCTGTCTAAGCCCATCAACATCGAGGAACTGATCGCCGCGCTCAGCAGCCTCCTTGCCGGGTAAGCGCGGTTCCTCCCATCGTTCCGCCTGGCTATGACAAGCGCAGAACAAGCAGCATGGCCGAAACTATCAATAAAAGTGGTAGATTCTCCGTGACGGTAAGGAAGGGTGTGCGCGGGAAACCCAAGAGGGGTGTCCTGCGCCATTGAAATCCTGAGTTTTCAGAACTTTTATGAGGTTCTGAAAACTTGCTCAGCGGGGAGAAAAGACTTTTTCGACACGATGAGCATGGCCGAAGCGCGAGATCGCGCTTCGGCCATGCTCATTTTTACCGCAGAACCGGCTGCCTGCCCGGTGGATCGGGATGGCGGCCCTTTGCTGATCGGCCACGGATTCATCTGGCGCAGGCGGACGATGTGCGCTTGCGCTCCAGCAGCGCCATGATCCGCTGACGGTTATACCGCTGCATCATCACAAACAGCAGGTCATATCCGGCGGACAAAACGGAGGTCACGATGAATACCGGGTATGCGCCAAAACGGAGCCCCGCCGCAATGGGCAGAAAGCTGAGCAGCGCGATCGTTTCATGGACCAGCTCCGCCTGGCACATGGCCTGGGCGACCTCGTCCCATGTATGCAGATGCGGATCAAACAGCGCGTTGTCATAGGTGGGCATTCTGCGCTTCCACCGTTTTACCTTCAGCGCTTCATAGACCGCCATTTCCCGCTTGCCGACCCGGTACCACCGCTTGTAGAGATCCGCACGATTCTGCATCACTGCCTGAAATGCGCCTCCCACCAGCAGCCGCATGACGAGGTGGTAGGAAACCGTTCCGAAGGTAATGGCGAGCGAAAGCACCGGCCCGTAGGCGGTCTTTTTGTAGAAAACGATCAAAATGACCGTCCCGATCATGAAAAACAGCGCGGCCCGCGTCATTTTCTTTGCCATATCCGGTCACCTCATTCAGAGAACGTGCATTGTGTTTTCGCCGCTGCCGAGACACACGGCGATCTTTCAAAAAACGCAGACAGCTTGTCTTTGCTGGAGCTGCTCGGATGCGCATGTGAAATAGACGCTGATTTTCTTGTCTGCGCCTCTCGGCTCTCTATGAGAAATGATACCACAGGGCTGTGCAAAAAGCCAGTGCTTCCAATGCTTCTCTGCATGTCCTACAGCCGAAGCCGCAGTGCGAAGAGCATATATTTGATCTTCCGTCCCGAAAGTCTGGCCGTCCCGGTTTTGTCCCGGTTTGCAAAATGGCCTTGCAATCCACCTGCCGCCGTGCTATACTTTCACCGTAATTGAATAGAAAATCTTCAGGGCAGGGTGTGATTCCCTACCGGTGGTACAGCCCACGAGCCGCAAGGCATGATTCGGTGAAACTCCGAAGCCGACAGTACAGTCTGGATGAAAGAAGATAAAGGATAGAAACACAAGAACCCGTGAATGGTTGTGGTGGATATTGAAATGTTTGCTCTGGAATTTATTTCCAGAGCATTTTTTATTTCCTATGAATAAAAGGATTTGAAAATATATCCCCGGCAGCAGAACACGGTAAAAAGAAGCCCTGAGCATTTGCTTGGGGCTTTTGTGGTATGGCGAAGCCATATCACTGATGAAAAAGGAGAAAAAATGACAGATGAATATTACATGCGCCGAGCAATAGCACTGGCACAAAAAGGAGAAGCACAGGTATCCCCGAATCCTCTGGTAGGTGCTGTGATTGTAAAAGATGGAAAAATTATCGGAGAGGGATATCACGAACACTACGGACAGCCACATGCAGAACGGAATGCACTGGCTAATTGTATACAATCCCCGGAAGGGGCTACGATTTATGTGACCTTAGAGCCGTGCTGTCATCATGGAAAACAACCACCATGTACCGATGCTCTGCTTGCCGCAGGAATTCGCAGAGTAGTGATTGGTTCGAAAGATCCGAATCCACTTGTTCATGGAAAGGGCATCCGGATTTTGCGGGAACATGGAGTAGAAGTGACTGAACAGGTATTACAGGACGAATGTGATGAAATGAATGAAGTATTTTTTCATTATATCCAGACAAAACTTCCGTTTGTCATTTTAAAATATGCGATGACACTGGATGGAAAAATTGCCACGTATACCGGGGCATCCCGCTGGGTGACAGGAGAAGCGGCGCGTGCGCATGTACACCGTATGCGGAACCGTTACCATGCCATTATGGTTGGCGTGGGAACGGTACTTGCGGATGATCCGATGCTGACCTGCCGGCTAGGAAAAACAGAAAATGGGGTAAACCCGGTGCGCATCATTTGTGATACAGTATTGCGGACGCCATTAGAATCACAGATTGTGCGTACCGCAAAAGAAGTTCCAACGATTATAGCAAGCTGTAACCGGCAGGAAGCCATGCATATGCCATATGTGGAGGCAGGATGTCAGATTTTAGTCACACCGGAAAAAGATGGGCAGGTAGATCTTTGGGATCTGATGCGACAGCTTGGAGAACAGGAGATTGACAGCGTGATTCTCGAAGGTGGTGGAACTTTAAACTGGTCGGCTCTGCAAGCTGGGCTTGTACAGAAGGTGCAGGCATATGTGGCGCCTAAGCTGTTTGGCGGGGCAACAGCCAAAACCCCGGTTGAGGGGCAGGGATTTTTAAAACCTGCAGAGGCCGTGACATTAAGCCGGACAAAAGTTACAGCGTTGGGATCGGACTGGCTGATAGAGGGATACCCGGCGACAGAGGGGAGGCCATTATCATGTTTACAGGAATCATAGAGGAGATGGGAACGATCCTGGAGGTCGCAAAAGGCACACATTCCGCAGTACTTACAATTGCGGCGGGAAAGGTGCTTGAGGATGTGCATATCGGAGACAGCATTGCGGTCAATGGTGTCTGCCTGACGGTCACTTCCTTTGACGGTGAAACATTTACTGCGGATGTGATGCATGAAACATTAAACCGGTCGTCACTGGCACAGTGTAAGCGGAAAAGTCCCGTGAATCTGGAGCGTGCCATGCCGGCAAACGGAAGGTTTGGCGGGCATATTGTAGCCGGACATGTGGATGCAACCGGACAGATAGCCGGTCGCAAGAAGGATGACAATGCCATATGGATCCGGGTGGAGGCACCGCCGGAAGTGCTTCGGTATGTGGTGGAGAAAGGTTCCATTACCATCGATGGCATTAGTCTGACCGTTGCCGCGGTATCTGCACATGATTTTTCGGTGTCGATGATCCCGCATACGGCGGAAGTGACAACGCTTGGAAGCAAAAAAGAGGGAGATATTGTGAATTTAGAAACGGATATCATCGGAAAATATGTGGAAAAACTGCTGCATCCACAGGAAGAAAAAAAAGAAAGCCACATCACCCGGGAATTTCTGGAAAACTGTGGATTCTAAAACACCATGGATATAAAAAGAGAAAAAATAACAGGAGGAATGAACAATGGAAGGATTTGCAACCGTTGAGGAAGCACTTGAGGAATTACGAAACGGAAAACTGATTCTTGTCACCGATGACGAGGATCGCGAAAATGAGGGCGATTTTATATGTGCCGCGGAATTTGCCACAATGGAAAACATCAATTTTATGGCAATGCATGGAAAAGGGCTGATCTGTATGCCAATGTCCGCTGAATATGTAAAAAAGCTGCATTTTCCGCAGATGGTGGAAAATAATACGGACAATCATGAAACCGCGTTTACGGTTTCCGTGGATTATGTGGAAACAACCACAGGCATTTCCGCTGCCGAGCGTTCCATGACGGCCATGCGCTGTGTGGCAGAGGATGCAAAACCGGAGGATTTCCGGCGTCCGGGACATATGTTTCCGCTTCTGGCAAAGAAGAACGGGGTGCTGGAGAGAAACGGGCATACGGAAGCAACCGTGGATCTGTGCCGCCTGGCAGGCTTAAAAGAATGTGGGCTCTGCTGTGAGATCATGCGCGAGGATGGCACCATGATGCGCACGACGGAACTGCTTGCACTTGCAAAAAGGCACGGTATAAAAATGATTACCATTGCCGCACTCCAGGAATACCGCAAATGCCATGAAAAGCTGGTGGACTGTGTGGCTGTGACAAAGATGCCGACGAAGTATGGAAAGTTTCGGGCATACGGTTATGTGAACCGTTTAAATGGTGAACATCATGTGGCATTAGTCAAAGGAGAAATCGGGGACGGAGAAAATGTACTCTGCCGTGTACATTCCGAGTGCCTCACCGGAGATACCTTTGGCTCCCTGCGGTGCGACTGTGGACAGCAGTTTGCCGCTGCCATGACACAGATTGAAAAGGAGGGACGAGGGATTTTACTTTACATGCGGCAGGAAGGCCGCGGTATCGGACTGATCAACAAACTGCGTGCATATGAACTGCAGGAACAGGGAATGGACACTTTAGATGCCAATCTTGCCTTAGGATTTGCCGGGGATGAGCGCGAATATTACATCGGCGCACAGATCTTAAAGGATCTGGGTGTGCACAGCATGCGGCTTTTAACCAACAATCCCGACAAAGTATACCAGCTCGGAGAGTTTGGAATTTCCATCACAGAGCGCGTGCCGATCCAGATGCAGGCCACACCGTATGACCTGTTTTACTTAAAAACGAAGCAGAATCGTATGGGACATGTATTAAACTTTTAAAATGAAGAAAAGGAGAATGAACATTATGAGTACACTGGAAGGAAAATTAGTAGCAAACAATATGAAGGTAGGAATCGTCGTCGCACGGTTCAACGAATTTATCACCAACAAACTGCTGGGCGGTGCCATGGATGGCCTGCTGCGTCATGATGTGAAGGAAGAGGACATTACGGTGGCATGGGTGCCGGGGGCATTTGAAATCCCATTGATCGCAAAGAAGATGGCAATGAGCAAAAAATACGATGCCGTGATCTGTCTGGGTGCCGTGATCCGCGGAAGTACAAGCCATTACGATTATGTCTGCAATGAAGTATCCAAGGGAGTGGCAGCAGTTTCCCTGGAGAGTGAAATTCCGGTTATGTTTGGCGTGGTCACGACGGAAAATATCGAGCAGGCGATTGAGCGCGCGGGAACGAAAGCTGGAAACAAGGGGTATGATTGTGCACTGGGTGCTGTGGAGATGGTAAATCTCATCCGCCAGATTTAAAAAGAAAAGGACAATGCAGGCACGATATGAAAATATAAGCTATGCAGTATGATATAACTGATTAAAATTAGTTGATAAAAACTATCAGAAAAAATGCTTGCTATTTTTCAATATGTCAGATATAATCTTTCTTGGGTTAGATACAACTAACTTCCTTGTGTAAATCATTGGAAGACTCCTTCGCAAACACATAACTGCTGAGTGTGTTTAACGGAAGTACAAACGACGCCATTACCGCTTCCGGAAGGAGTTCTTCGCATATCGAAAGGAGAACAGAAAAATGAATTATCTGGAGATTGAAAAAGTAGTTGGAAGAGAAATTTTGGATTCGAGAGGAAACCCTACTGTTGAGGCAGAGGTTACATTGATAGATGGTACAATCGGAAGAGGCATGGCACCAAGCGGTGCATCCACCGGTGAGTTTGAAGCCTTAGAACTTCGCGACGGAGACAAGAGCCGTTACCTTGGAAAGGGCGTGCAGAAAGCCGTTGAAAACATCAACACCGTGATCAACGGGACACTGCAGGGGATGGATGCATCCGACACCTATGCAATTGACAAAGCCATGATCGATGCGGACGGAACAAAGGACAAGTCCAAACTCGGAGCAAATGCAATTCTTGCCGTTTCCATCGCATGTGCCAGAGCGGCAGCAATTTCACTAGATATTCCGCTTTACCGTTTCCTTGGCGGAACTTCCGGGAACCGTCTTCCGGTTCCAATGATGAATATCGTAAACGGTGGATGCCACGCACTGTCTTCCGGACTGGATGTACAGGAATTTATGATTATGCCGGTAGGAGCCCCTTCCTTTAAAGAATGTCTCAGATGGTGCGCGGAAGTATTCCATGCACTGGCTTCTATTTTAAAGGACAGAGGACTTGCCACATCCGTTGGGGATGAGGGTGGTTTTGCACCGGCACTGAAATCGGATGAGGAAGCAATCGAGACCATTCTTGAGGCAGTAAAGAAAGCCGGATATGAGCCGGGGAAGGACTTTAAGATTGCAATGGATGCCGCTTCTTCCGAGTGGAAGACCGGAAAGAAAGGCGAGTACAAACTGCCAAAGGCCGGAACGGTATATACTTCCGAGCAGCTGATTGCTCATTGGAAAAAACTTGTGGAGAAATATCCGATCATTTCCATAGAGGATGCACTGGATGAAGAGGATTGGGAAGGATGGCAGAAGCTTACCGCCGAGCTGGGGGACAAAGTACAGCTTGTCGGTGATGACCTTTTCGTTACCAATACCGAGCGTCTGGCAAAGGGAATCAGCCTTGGCTGCGGAAACTCCATTCTGATCAAGTTAAACCAGATTGGTTCCGTTTCCGAAACTTTAGAGGCAATCAAGATGGCACACAAAGCCGGATACACAGCCATTTCTTCGCACCGTTCCGGAGAGACAGAAGATACCACAATCGCAGATCTGGCGGTCGCATTAAATACCTGTCAGATCAAGACCGGTGCACCGAGCAGAACAGAGCGTGTGGCAAAATACAATCAGTTACTCCGTATCGAAGAAGAACTTGGCGCAGCAGCTGTTTATCCGGGTATGGGAGCATTTAACGTACAGAAGTAGTATCCGGATATTATAATTGACAATATCAAATTTTTGTTTTACATACTTCAATTTTTTCTTCTTATTTGAGAGAGACCGTAAGGTCTCTCTCATTTTGTGCATGTATCCGAAAAAAGCAGAAAAATTTAAAAAAAGGGGCAAAACATTGACGATACAGGCATAAGAAACTATAATAGGGACAGAAACAAAAGAGGGAGGGAATCGTTTGTGAAAAAGAAGGGTAACATTTCTATTAAAGCAAAATTACTTGGAATTATTATTCCGGTAGTAATTGCGATTATACTGATTCTGGTGTTTACCGCATATCATGTATCATCCGGAATTATCGAGAGTTATTCCAAAAATTTACTGGAATCTTCGGTAAACAGTCAGGCATCAAAAATTGAGGCATGGCTTGAGGAAAATCTGGCATCCATGCAGATGGCAAAGAACATGATTGAAAAATTACACCCGGATGAGGCGCAGCTGCAGACCATTTTGGATGCATCCTGCGGATACAGTGAAAATTATCCGGATGGTCTTTTCCTTGCAGATGCCAATGGCAGCTTTTTAAAAGGTACAGACTCCAAAAAGCAGGAACCGAATCCGAAGGAAAGTATGTGGTATCAGGAAGGTATGACAAGAGTGAATATGGCGGTTGGATCTGCACATCAGAATCCGGACGGAACGAATGTTGTCAGTGCATCCGGACTTTTGAATGACGGTTCAGATACCGTGCGTGTAATTGCAGCCGATATGACACTGGACCGTATTTCCGTGATTGTAAATTCTTTTATCGAAATGCACGATGCAGAGGCATTTCTTGTGGACAAGGACAGCAGCGTGATCCTTGCAAGCAGGGATTCCGATCTGATTTCCAAGACACTGGGGGCAGACGGACAGAGTGCGTTTTATAAAGATGTGGAGAAAAAGGTTTCCGGCAAATCGTATGATTTCTGTACACTCGATGGAAATATGACGGTATTTAAGGAAGTAAATGGAACCAACTGGCTGCTGGTTTCCTATGTTCCTACGAATGTTGTACTTGCGGATCTGGTAGGATTGCGGAATCTTATGATCATTTTCAGCATTATTTCGATCCTTGTATTGTGTGTTTTGATCGAACGTGTGACGCATGTGGTGATTCGTCCGGTGAAGGAGATGACAAGGGTAATTACCAGCATGGCATCCGGTGACTTTACCGTATCCATGAAGGTGAAAGGAAATGATGAGATTGCTGTGATGGGGCGCAGCGTGGAACATTTTATTGCATCAATGAAGGAAATGATCCGGCAGATGGGACATGTCTCCGACCGTCTGGAAAAACAGGCGGGATCGAGCAAGAATGTTTCGGGTGAAATGAATTCTGCTGCAAATATCCAGTCACAGTCCATGACGGAACTGAATGCAACGGTTGATCAGCTGTCGGTTTCCGTCAATGAAATCGCACAGAACGCAACCCAGCTTGCCGGTGTTGTTGCGGATACCAAAGAGGACAGCGATAAAGTAGAAGATAAGATGCGTACCACCGTGGAAGTATCAGAAAAAGGAAAAGCTGATATGGAGAGCGTTGGAAATGCGCTTCATAATATCGAAATTTCCATACATAACCTCGAAGAAGCGGTTGATAAAGTGGGTACGGCTTCCGGAGAAATCGTAGATATTATAAAACTGATCGGGGATATTGCAGAGGAAACAAATCTGCTCTCCTTAAATGCATCGATTGAAGCAGCGCGTGCAGGGGAAGCCGGACGCGGATTTGCGGTAGTTGCCTCACAGATTGGGGTACTTGCAAAAAACAGTGCGGATTCGGTAGCGCATATTACATCACTCATCAATGAAATTAACGGACTTGTGGATGATGCCGTCAAACAGGCCGGAAGCAGTGCAAGCGATATCGAAAGCAGCGCGGATCTGATCCATACAGCGGTGGATACATTTGACCAGATTTTCCAGAATATCCAGGAAACCAGCCATCTGATAGAGGGTGTGGTAGAAAAAATCAACCAGGTGGATCAGGTGGCAACCAATGTTGCCGCAATTTCCGAAGAACAGGCGGCAAGTTCGGATGAAATTCTTGCCACTTCGGAATCCATGCTCCAGCAGGCAAAGAGTATTTCCAAGAACAGTGAACAGGTGGAAGCGGAAGCCGGAAATCTGGCAGAATCTGCAGACCAGCTGGCGGATCAGGTCAAGCAGTTTCAGATATAGGAGGGTAAAAGGTCATGAAGAAAGTAATCAGTTGTATGATATGCGCCCTGCTTCTTGTGGGCTGCATGGCAGGATGCGGCAGTACCGGAGGCAAATCCGGCAGCGGAAACGGAATCAAAATCATGATGTCGTTGTCACAGGGAGATGATTTCCGCAACACGATTGTGGAACAGGCAAAAAAGACGGCACAGGAAAAAGGTGCAACACTGGATGTCTATGATGAGGATGGTTCCCTGGAGAGTCAGGTGGAACATATCAAACAGGCAGCAAAAGAAAAATACGATGTGATTTTATGTGGACCGGTTAATGCAGATACCGCGCTGGAACTGGAATCACTGGCAGACGGAATTCCTGTTATCTTTTATAACAGTTGTCCGGATGCATCGTATCTGGAGACCGGAAAATATATGTATGTGGGTTCCGATGAAAATGTAGCGGGACAGTATCAGGCAGAGTATATTCTGGATAAGTTTTCTTCTTCGGATGAAATCAATGTGGCAATCTTCAAGGGACCAAGGAACCATTCGGCAACGAAAGGACGTACGGGTGCATTGAAGGATACATTGAATGCGTCCGGCAAGAAAATCAATTATGTATTTGAGGATAATGCAGACTGGGATCAGGCAACGGCACAGAAGATGTTTGAACTTTTCTTAAAGACCGGACAGTCCTGTGATGTTGTGGTATGTAACAACGATTCCATGGCGATGGGAATTGTCGATGCATGCAAAGAGGCAGGAATAAACGGTATGCCAATTCTTGGTATTGATGCGACGGCCGGTGGATGTGCAGCGATCGAGGCGGGAGATATGGCATTTACCGTCTATCAGTCAGGTGTTGGACAGGGAAAGATGGTTGTAGAGACTGCGATTGCTGTGGCAAATGGTTCGGATGTAACAAAACTGGAAGGGGCAACGAAGGATGGCCTTTATGTATGGGTGCCATTTGAAAAAGTTGACAGTTCTAATGTAAAAGATTACGAATAGACTTGCAATCATGCGTGCATTTTGGGATAATAAAAAAAGTTTGAACAAAGGTGGACGTAACAGTGAGTCAAAGAATAAAAATAACGGATTTTATGGCACCGGAGCTGGATGTGTACGCGCGGCTGACCGAAAATCAGCTGCTGAACCGTGCGCATCCGGAAGAAGGAATGTTTATTGCCGAAAGTCCCAAGGTGATTGAGCGGGCACTGGATGCGGGATGCATACCGGTGTCTTTGCTTATGGAAACAAAACATGCTCAGGGAGAAGCAAAAGAAATGATCGAAAGATGCGGGGATATTCCGGTGTATACGGCAGAATTTGATGTGCTGACAAAGCTGACCGGTTTTGCCCTGACCAGAGGGGCACTTTGTGCCATGTACCGGCCGAAATTGCAGGAACCGGAGCAGATTTGTGCCAAAGCCAGACGCATTGCAGTACTCGAAAACGTGGTAAATCCAACCAATGTCGGTGCTATTTTCCGTTCGGCGGCTGCGCTTCATATGGATGCGGTGCTTCTGACGCCGGGATGCAGTGATCCGCTGTACCGGCGCGCCATTCGGGTAAGCATGGGAACCGTATTTCAGATTCCGTGGACATACCTGCAGACAGAAAACGGGGTGAAAAATCCACCCGGTCAGGCGGCAGGAGCGGATATTGACCATTTGCATAAAATGGGATTTCGTGTGGCAGCCATGGCACTTTCCGGGGATTCGGTTGGAATTGATGATCCGGCACTGGCTGCGGAAGAAAAGCTGGCTGTCGTGCTTGGCACGGAAGGGGATGGTCTGGCAGGACATACGATTGCGGACTGCGATTATACGGTCTGTATCCCGATGGCGCATGGCGTGGATTCGCTCAATGTAGCGGCGGCAAGTGCCGTGGCATTCTGGCAGCTAGGGAGAAATAATTGTACAATTAAGCATTAATGTGGTACACTATATATTGTTTTTATTAGCTTACAATACTTTTCAAAGGAGAAATATATATCATGAAACTCGGCATTGTCGGACTCCCAAACGTGGGAAAAAGTACATTATTTAATTCATTGACCAAGGCAGGTGCTTTATCTGCAAACTATCCATTCGCAACGATCGACCCGAATGTTGGAATTGTTTCGGTTCCGGATGAGAGAATCGTAAAGCTCGGTGAACTTTATCATACAAAAAAGGTGACACCTGCCACAATCGAATTTGTTGATATTGCAGGACTTGTAAAAGGTGCCAGCAAGGGAGAGGGACTCGGAAACCAGTTCCTTGCCAATATCAGGGAGGTCGATGCGATTGTACATGTAGTGCGCTGTTTCGAGGATACCAATATTATCCACGTCGACGGTTCCATTGATCCGGCACGTGATATCGAGACCATCAATCTGGAGCTGATCTTTTCGGATATTGAGATTCTCGACAGAAGAATTGCAAAGATTGCCAAGCAGGCAAGAATGGACAAGACACTTGCCAAGGAACTGGAGCTGGTTGAGGCAGTGAAGGCACACCTTGAGGATGGCAAGATGGCAAGAACATTTGAAGTACCGGACGATGATGATGCACAGATCTGGTTTAAGGGATACAATCTCCTTACCGCAAAGCCTACTATTTATGCGGCAAATGTAGCAGAGGATGATCTTGTAGACGATGGAGCTTCCAACCCGCATGTGGCAAAGGTTCGTGAGATGGCAAAGGAAGAAGGCGCAGAAGTATTTGTGATCTGTGCACAGATTGAACAGGAACTTTCCGAACTTTCCGAGGAGGAAAAGAAAGAATATCTCGATGATCTTGGGGTGGCATCGAGCGGACTCGACAAGCTGGTTGCAGCAAGTTACCGTCTGCTTGGACTGATCAGTTTCCTTACCGCAGGGGAGGATGAGTGTCGTGCCTGGACGATTAAAGAAGGAACGAAAGCACCACAGGCAGCTGGAAAGATCCATACCGATTTTGAGCGTGGATTTATTAAAGCTGAGGTTGTCAATTATCAGGATCTGCTGGATAATGGAAGTCTTGCAGCAGCCAGAGAAAAAGGAATCGTTGGCATGGAAGGAAAAGATTATGTGGTCAAAGACGGCGATGTGATTCTTTTCAGATTTAATGTCTAGTCAAGAAATATGTGATAGTTATGTGGGAGCATATGACAGAGCAGCAGTATCAACATGAGGTTATTGTGCCGGACAAAGGCTTTCCGTTTAAACTTTTTTTATTCGAGGGACACAGCGGAAAATATATCAGGGAGAAACACTGGCACCGGTCGATTGAGATTTTTGCAGTGCAGGAAGGAGAACTTGATTTTATTCTTGACACAACGCATTATCATCTGGGAGAAGGCGAGTTCATCATTGTCAACAGCAACGAGGTGCATGCGATCCATGCGAACAGGCCGAATCACACAATTGTGCTGCAGATTCCGCTGAATCAGTTCGCGTCGTACTTTACGGGCGAGCAGTTTATCTGGTTTTCGCACAGTGAACGGACATACGATGAGCAGGTGGCATGTCTGATCTTTCGTATGTATAAGGTGTATCGGATGCAGACAGATGGCTATGATTTTGAAATTTTAAGTATGTTTTATCAACTATTACATATTCTGGTAAAGAAATACAGGAAGCTGGATGTGCAGGATGAATTGCTCAAAAGCAATCAGCAGCTGAACCGGCTCGGTATGATTACATCCTATCTCAAGGATCATTATATGGAAGATATTTCGCTTGGAAAACTGGCGGGAATATTTGGATATTCGCCGTCTTATCTGTCAAAAATGTTTGCACGCTATGCGGGCATCAATTATAAGGATTATCTGCAAAATATCCGGCTGGAACATGCGGTAAAGGATTTGGAAAATACGGATAAGCAGATCGTGGATATTGCATTTGATCATGGATTTGCCAATAGTAAAGCGTTTACCAATCTGTTTCGCAAGCGGTATGGAATGCTGACGAGTGAATACCGAAAGCAGCTTGTTAAGAAAAAGCAGAGGGAATCATATGCCCATCATCGGGCATTGCTGGAAAAAGACAAAAAAGTGACATTGTAAAGACAAAGAAAGGCATGTCTCCATGGCTACCAAACTGTTATACTCAGAAAAAATGAGTATGAGGAGGTAATCATGGAGATTTTTTCTGTTAATGATGAAAAATTCCGTAAATACGGTAAGGTTTGGAATAACATCGAATGCACAAAACTGATAAAGGGGATGGAGCACACACCGCTTCCGGAGGATGTTATTTATGTGCCATCAGTCGAGGAGCTTGAAGCGGTTCCGGAAGCAAAGACATTCAGCGAGCGTGTCTTTGGCGGACTTCCAATCCAGATTGGTTACTGCAACGGAAACAATCACAAGTTAAACGCGGTAGAATATCATAGAAATTCCGAAATCAACATTGCGGTAACGGATATGATCCTTTTATTGGGATGGCTGCCGGATGTAACGGATGAATTTACTTATGATACAGCAAAAATCGAGGCTTTTAAGGTTCCGGCAGGAACGGTCGTTGAAATGTATGAGACGACACTTCACTATGCACCGTGCAACGCAGCAGACGGTGGATTTAAGTGTGTTGTGATCTTGCCGAAGGGTACAAATACACCGATTGATTTTACCCTTGCAGCAGATGGTGAGGACAAACTTATGACCGCGAAAAACAAGTGGCTGATCGCACATGAGGAGGCTGCCATCAAGGGTGCATTTAATGGATTAAGAGGAGAGAATATATCACTTTAATCGTGCTTGCGGATGCGATTACTTGTCCTTTGACAGAAAAAAAGCTATAATAAAAGAAAGCTTTTGAGGAGAAGGTAGAGTTATATGAAAAAGAAAATCGTATCAACTTTAGTTGTGATTGGATTGCTTATTGTACTTGGGGGATACAGTTACAACGTTCAATATAGGCAGAAACCGGAAATTAAACATTTTACCGCTTTTTTCAGTGTTACGGGCAGACCACTGGGAACGCAGAACGATATAAAGGAAATCATTGCTGACGAGATCGGAGCAGACTGCGAGGAGAACTGGTTGGTTGGACAATCCAAGGAAGAGGTGCTCAATTCGTACATTGCTTCGGGAGAATATCCGGATTTTATTCTTGGAGAGAAAGCATTACTGGAGGCAGATGCTTTGATCCCGATTGATGAATACTGGGATGATTATCCGAATCTCAGAAATTATCTTTCCGACGAGCAATGGGAGCACTTCCGGCAGGAAGACGGACATATTTACTGGATTCCACCGTTTTGTGTGTCTCAGGGAGAGAATATTGAAGTAACGCATACGGGCGAGGCATTCTGGATACAGACGCGCGTTTTAAAATGGGCCGGATATCCGAAGATTACAACGGTGGATGAATATTTTGATCTGATCGAAGCTTATGTGCAGGCGAATCCGGTCATGCCGGGCGGAACAAAAAATGTTCCGTTTACCATGTTGTGCGATGACTGGAGATTCTTCTGTCTGGAGAATGTGCCGCAGTTTCTGGATGGATATCCCAATGACGGAAGTTGTATGGTTGATCCCGGGAATGATCAGGTCATTGATTATAATACGACGGAGACTGCCAGACGGTATTTTCAGAAGCTGAACGAAGAGTACCGCAAGGGTATTTTTGATCCGCAGTCGTTTACCAGTACATACGGAGAATATCTGGATAAATTAGGAACCGGTGCTGTTCTCGGAATGGTTGACCAATGGTGGCAGTTCTATTACAATCTGGCAGAGCCTTATGAGACAAACGGACTGAGTGATCTGGGGTGCGATTATGTTCCGCTTCCGATTACAATGGACAAAGGTACGTCAAACCAGTGGCATACAAGCCGGAATGCAGAGATGGATACATCGAGCGGACTTTCGATTACCACATCCTGTGAAGATGTGCAGGGGGCACTTCAGTTTGTAAATGATCTGCTGGATTCCGATATTACGAAGCTTCGATTCTGGGGAGAAAAAGACCTGGACTATTCGGTGGACGAAAACGGTATGTTCTATATGAATAGTGAACAGGGAAAACGTCACGGAGACAGCGTGCTGAATGAATCCCATTTTTGTCCGTATTCGTATTTTCCACGAGTAGAAGGTCTGCTTGACGACGGAATCAATGCATTTTCGATGGAGTATCAGCCGGTGGAGTTTATGAAAAGCCTAAAGCCCGACATACGGGAGTGTTTTGAAGCGTATGGTGTACAAAACTATGTCGAGCTGCTGGGAACAAATGAAGCGCCCGGCGCATGGTATCCGATGTATTCGTATACACAGTCTTTGTCATCAAAATCCAAAGGCGGCATGATTCGTGATGAAATCGACGCGGTCAAGAGAAACTGGCTGCCGCAGGTGATCATGAGCGATGACTTTGCATCGACATGGGATGCATATATGGCTGCATATCAGGAATGCAATCCACAGGACTATTTCGATATCCTGCAGAGGCATGTGGATCAGATTCTTCAATAATACGACAATTATGTGATATAAGTGATAGAAATAAAATCCTCATTCATAGTGCGATATTTTTGATCGTACACGGATGGGGATTTTTATTTACGCTGAGCAATGAAAGGACAGGCAGATGGGGAGAAGTAAATGGAAGTGCTGAAATTGTATATTCATGTGAATGGCTGCGAGAAGGTGGAATCTGAATGCGCTACCGTACAGATGATTTCGTTTGACGGAAGGTGCGATGGAGATTATTTCAGAGGAGAGATCCTTCCGGGCGGTGTGGATACGCAGATTTATTATAAGGATCAGCCATCAAAATTATCGGCTCGTTATCTAGTGCAGGGAATCGATCATACGGGGCGCGGATGCCGGATCTTTATCGAAAATAACGGAATCATGTATGCCGGTGAGACGATTACCAGACCGGTCATCTATACGGACAGTATTGCACTGAAATGGATGGAAACGGCATCTATGTATGGAACCCTTACGGTTGTGGAAGGACAGCCGGTAATCACGATTTATACGGATAAGAATGAAAATAATGGAAAAGGGGAAAAAGGGAGCGGAATATGAAATTTATCATAGAACAGAGTGCGTATTCCGGGGTTTTGAAGATCGCAGGAAAAGTTGCACATGACATGGAACTTGTGACCGGCACGCTGCCGGAAATCCGTGTTGTCGAAACGATCGATCATGAAGAGGTAAGAAGCAGTGCAGCCCGTGAACTGACGATTATTGTCGCAACGATGGAGCATAGCAGGTGGCTGGATGCACAGAAAAATATCCCGACAGAAGCGTTGAAAGGCAAGCGGGAATGTTATGGCTGGGTTTTTCCGGATGAAACCTTGCGGGAGAGACTGCTTGTCATTGTCGGAAGCGATAAGCGGGGAACGATATACGGACTGTTTCATTTGTCGGAGATCTTTGGGGTATCCCCGTTTGTGAACTGGTGTCATGTGATGCCGGTACATCGGGACGAAGTCCGGCTGAGCACGGATATGGCATGTATCGCAAAGGAACCATCGGTGGAATACAGGGGATTCTTTATCAATGATGAGTGGCCTGCTTTCGGCACCTGGAGTGAGCATCATTTCGGAGGACCGAATGCGAAGGCATACGAGCCGATCTTTGAACTGCTTCTTCGCCTGAAAGGAAATTATCTCTGGCCGGCGATGTGGAGTGCACGGTTTGAGGATGACGGCCCGGGACTTCTGAACGCAGAACTTGCGGATGAGTACGGCGTGATCATGGGAATGTCGCATCATGAGCCGTGTCTGCGGCAGGGTGAGGAATACAAATATCTGCGCGGAAAAGACAGTATTTACGGAGATGCGTGGAATTTCAAGACGAACCGGGAAGGAATCATAAGATTCTGGGAAGATGGTCTGAAGCGGAGCGGTAAATTTGAGAATGTGATCACGGTTGGTATGCGTGGAGAAGCGGACACCGCGATCATGGGAAAAGGGGCAACGCTTGCGGACAATATTGAACTGCTCAGGGACGTGCTCAGAACGCAGCGAAAGCTGATCCAGGAGAATGTCAATGAAGATCTGTCGAAAGTTCCGAGAATGATCGCTTTGTACAAGGAGGTGGAGGCTTTCTTCTACGGGGATGAGACGACGCAGGGGTTGATCGGATCCAAGGAGCTTTGCGATGTGATCCTCATGCTTTGCGATGACAATTACGGGAACTTAAGAACGCTTCCGACGGAGGAGATGCGTAAGCATCCGGGCGGATACGGTATGTATTATCATTTCGATTATCATGGGTGGCCGACCTCCTATGAGTGGATCAACAGTTCCTATCTTCCGAAAATCTGGGAACAGATGACGCAGGCATATGATTTCGGAGTACAAAAACTCTGGATCGTCAATGTGGGAGACATTGCAACGCAGGAATTTCCGTTATCGTTTTTTATGGATCTGGCTTATGATTTTGAGCGTTGGGGAACGACTGCACCAAATACGACGGATGCCTATACCAGACTGTGGGTAAAGCGGCAATTTGGCAGGCTGTCGGAAGTGCAGCAGGCGCAGATTGCGGATATCCTGACGGATTATACAAGGATGATACACAAGTGCAGACCGGAGGCGTTAAGACCGGAAACCTATCATGCAGCAAATTATCGTGAGGGTTCACGGGTGCTTGCGGAGGCCGGGCGGGTGATGCAGACCGCACAGGATTTGTACGATGAGCTGGAGCGTGATGCGCCCGAAATACTTCCCGCTTATGTTGCGCTCGTCTGGTATCCGGCGATGGGAACGATGAATGTGCTGAAGCTTCAGCTGTTGTCAGGAATGAATCATTATCTGGCAGAAATCGGTGCACTCAGTGCCAATGATTATGCGAAAGAGGCAAAGGCATGTCTGGATGCAGACCAAAAGATCATAGAACAGTATCATCGGTCGGATGATGCGCGCTGGTACGGAATGGGACTGTCGCAGCATATCGGGTTTACGAATTGGAATGAGGATGAGTGTAAGAACCCGCTTCTGATGCAGGTGTTACCGCTGCAAAAGCCGACGATTATAGCGACGGTGGACGGTACCGTGCAGCATGTGGAAGGCAGTCCGTGGCTGAATCAGAGAATGACGATTTCGGATTTTCTGAATCCGGAATGCAGATGTGCTTCGATCAGCCTGTACAGCAGAAGCGAACTTCCAGCATCGTTTCGGGTGATCGAAAAGGCCGAATGGATCGTACTGTCCGCAATGGATGGAACGCTTGACGGTGAAGAGCACAAGAGACTCACCATTGATGTCACAGTGGACGAGAGTGCGCTTGCGATGGCACTCACCGATGGAAGGACGCAGGGAATGATCCGGCTGGAATTGCCGGCGGGCATCTGCAAGATCAGCGTGCCGGTCGACCGGTCAACGTATGAATATGGAAACAATACGTTTGTGGATACACAGGGATGGATCGCAATCGAGGCGGAACATTACAGCAGATGCAAGGACGGTTTTGATCGGGAAGGACAACCGATGCAATGGAAATGTCTTGCCGGCTACGGAAAGACTTTATCTGCGATGAAAGCATTTCCGACGGATTCCTACGCAGATGCAGAGAATGGGGCACCGTATATCGAATACAGCATCGTGACAAAGCAGGCGGGGGATTATGAAGCGGAATTCTATATGCAGCCGTCGAATCCTGTGACAACAGAGAACCGATTGCAGTATGCAGTGTCCGTGAACGGTGTTCCAATGCAGATTTTGGATGCCGTTACGGATGATTTTAAGATCGGAGATCATCAGCCTGTGTGGGCGCGCGGTGTGCTGGATCAGATCCGGCGCCGGAGTGTACCGGTGCAGCTGGAACAGGGAATCAATACGATCAGGGTCACTCCGGTTACACCGGGCTTTGTTCTTGAGAAGATCGTGATCTATCCCCATGGAAACAAACCGGCAGAAGCCTATCTTGGACCGACAGAAACGTATCGGTGCAGGAGCTGATCATATATCAATAGGTAATTGCGAAACTCGCGATGCTCGTTCGTAAACTTGAATCAAAATAGAAA
>OGFF01001139.1_pt1 | contig 30598 bp, 29 predicted proteins | sample 1570751 | NCBI WGS metagenome assembly OGFF01 (sample SAMEA2581951, study PRJEB24529) | metagenome | biome: Human gut stool | place: China | collected 2011 | reverse complement strand
GGCAAAAAGACATGGAAGATGATGCTGTATGGTCAATGCTGAAAAATGAACTAAAATAATAGCAATTTGCTAAAAACTGCTTGACATTAGTAATTTTGACATATATAATACAAAAAAAGCACAATTGGAGGTATCTTGACAAAATGCAGAATGAAAATGTATTCTTTACAACAGATAAATATAGCAATCTAACAGATGAACAAATAATATCTCAAATTAAGCAAGGAGACCAAGAATCTTTAGCTTATTTACTAGAAAAATATAAAAACTTAGTTAATATAAAAGTTAGTAAATATTTTATGATTGGAGCCGAAAAAGAAGATATATTACAGGAAGGAATGATTGGACTGTTTAAGGCGATAAAGGATTTTAAAGAAGAAAAACAGAAATCATTCAAATCTTTTGCTAATATCTGCATAGAGAGACAATTAATAACAGCAATAAAAAGTTCAAATAGACAAAAACATATGCCTTTGAATTCGTATTTATCACTAAATATGGCTGCTTATGATAATAATGAAGAAGATAGTGTTGAATTAATAGATACTTTTAATAGTAATACTGTAGAAGACCCATTAGAAACAATAATGAAAAAAGAATATTATAGTGAAATGGAAAATGCAGTCAACAAAAATTTAAGTAAATTTGAAAAGCAAGTATTAGATGGATTTTTAAAGGGCGAAAGTTATGTAACAATTGCAAAAAAATTAGATTCGCCAGTTAAGTCGATAGATAATGCAATACAAAGAATAAGAAAAAAAGCAATAAAAAATATGCTTGAAAATTGAAAAAACCAGTCTTAAAGGCTGGTTTTTTAAGTATGGAGCTTCCAACGGGAATTGAACCCGTGACCTCAGCCTTACCAAGGCTGCACTCTACCTACTGAGCTATAGAAGCAAAGTAAAGCAATTATATAGTATATAATCCAAAAAATCAATAGTTTTTATTGACTTTTATAAATAAACGTTATAAAATATAAAAATAGTTTTAAGGGAAAACAAAAAAGAAAGGAAAACAAAAATGAAAATAGGAATAGTAGGACTTCCAAATGTAGGAAAAAGTACATTATTTAATAGTATAACAAAAGCAGGAGCAGAATCAGCAAACTATCCATTTTGCACAATAGAGCCAAATGTAGGAATAGTTGCAGTACCAGATGAAAGATTACAAAAATTAGCTGAAATGTATAATACAAAAAAAATAACACCTGCTGTTGTGGAATTTGTAGATATTGCAGGACTAGTAAAAGGAGCAAGCAAAGGAGAGGGTCTTGGAAACAAATTCTTATCACATATAAGAGAAACAGATGCAATATGTGAGGTAGTAAGATGCTTTGAGGACTCAAATGTAGTTCACGTAGATGGAAGTGTAGATCCAATAAGAGATATAGAAACAATAAATCTAGAATTAATTTTTGCAGATATAGAAACAGTAGATAAAAGATTAGACAAAGCAAAAAAAATGTTAAAAGCAGATAAAAAGTATCAAGCAGAAATAGACTTATTAGAAAAAATAAAATTGGCACTAGAAAATGGTATGCCTGCAAGACAATTAGAATACAACAAAGACGAAAAAGAATTACTAAAAGAAATGTTTTTATTAACAACAAAACCTATAATATATATAGCAAATGTATCAGAAGAGCAATTATCAGATACAGAAAATGATGCTAATGTAAATAAAGTTAGAGAATATGCATCAAAAGAAAAAGCAGAAGTAATACCATTATGTGTAAAAATAGAAGATGAGTTATCTACACTAGATGATAGTGATAAAAAAGAAATGCTAGAAGCATTAGGATTAGAAGAATCTGGATTAGATACATTAATTAAAAAGAGTTATGATTTATTAGGATTAATGTCATTTTTAACAGCTGGAGAGCCAGAAGTAAGAGCTTGGACAATAAAAAAAGGAACAAAAGCACCACAGGCTGCAGGAAAAATCCATTCAGATATAGAAAGAGGATTCATAAAAGCAGAAGTAATATCTTATAATGAGTTAATAAAAGAAGGATCAATGGTACAAGCAAAGGAGAAGGGCTTAGTAAGACAAGAAGGAAAAGAATATATTATGCAAGAAGGAGACATTGTTTTATTCAAATTCAACGTGTAATATAACTGTAAAATAAAAGAAACAAAACTGTAATGTAAAAAAATAAAAAAATATTTGACAGAAGTAGAAAAATGTTGTAAAATATAAAAAGAGTTGACAAATGATAATTTATATTATTATTTAATTTATTTAATTAGTAAGGAGAGAAAGAAAAAATGGAAAATTCAAAAATATTTAAAAGATTAGTAATAGTAATGTTAAGTTTAGTTTTAGTAGCAGTATGTTCTACTAGTGTATTTGCTACAGATGATGATTTATTCTTATCAGTAAATTCAACAGGAAATACAGCATCTAATGCAACTAGTGATAACAGCACAACAAACAATACAGCAACAAATAACACAAACACAAATAATACAACAAATAGTTCGTTAACAGCAAATAATACAACAACAAATAATACTGTAAGAAACACAGCAACAAATAACACAACAAACAATACATCAAAAACAAATAATAATGTTAATACACTTGCTAAAACAGGATTATCAGATACAAATGGAATAGTAGCTTTAATAGTAGTAGTATGTGGAGTATCTGCAATATATTCTTATAAAAAAGTTAATGATTATAAAAAATTATAATATAAAGAGAAATAAAAATAGCAATAAAAAATTAATTTTTTATTGCTATTTTTATTTTTTTTTGCTATTATAAACTTAGGAAAAAATGAAAGGAAAAAAACAAATGAATAATAAATTTACAACTTTTATATTAACTATTTTATTAATAGTATTATTATTTGGAGGCATAGTTTTAGGCGGAGCAATATATATGGATATTGTTGGAGAAGAAGCTATCAATGAAACATATACTGTCGGAAATATTGTAACAGAGGAACCAGAAGAAGAAAAAAGTAGAAACTTAGAAATAACAAAATCAAATATAAGTAGTGTACAGGGAAATACCAGTGAAAATTTACAATCTTCACAAGAAGTAACTAATACAAATACAGATATAGCTATAAACAAATATTTTTATAACCAATTATTTGGAAATCAAAAAATTATATATGATAAAATGCTTGAAAATAAAGATAATCTTAAACTTGGAAATTATAAAATAGAATTTTCAGACACTTTTTCAGATACTTTATCAACTGATGATGGAGCGGAGCAACTAGGAAAAGATTATCAAACAGCAATTGAAGCATTTATGCATGACAATCCAGAATTATTTTATATAGATGTAAATAAAATGTTATTAAATATTGAAACAACGACAAAATTTTTAAGAACTACTCACAATGTATACATATCACCAGCAAGTGGAAAAACATATTTATCTGATGATTTTGGAAATGTAGATCAAATTAAACTTGCAATAAATCAAGTAGAAAATGTGAAAAATAATATAATAAATAGCTTAACAGGAACAGACTATGATAAAATAATGAAAATACATGATTACTTAGTAGACAATATAGATTATGATTCTACATATCAAGCTACAGGAACTTATAATATTTATGGAGCACTAATTGGAAAAAAATGTGTATGTGAAGGATATGCAAAATCATTAAAATATTTGGCAAATCAAGCAGGAATAAAATGCGAAATAATGCAAGGTACAGGAACAAATAGTTCAGGACAAACTGAAAGCCATGCGTGGAATTGTGCAAAAATTGATGGAATATGGTATGAAATTGATGCTACTTGGGATGACCCTATTATAATAGGAAATGGTTATAAAGCTAATGTTTATAAATATAGATATTTTCTAAAAGGAACAGTTTCATTTGAAAAGGATCACATCTTATCATATCAATTTTCTGAAGGTGGAAAAAGTTTCGAGTATCCAATAATAAGCAAAAGAGATTATTAATTTATAAAAAACTCTTGTATTTTTTTAAAAAAAATATATAATATAAAGTTGAAAAAAGGAATGATTATATGGATGGAATTTTAAATAAAATAATTAATTTAGATAATCAGGCTAAAAATAAAATAATACAAATAAAACAAAAAGAAGAAAATATTGAAACATATATTAGTGAGACTATCGAAAAAGAAAAAAAAGAAATAGACAGCAGATTTCTATATAAAAGAAAGATAACTCAAGAAAAATATGATAAAATGTTTGAGGAATCTAAAAAGAAATTAGACGAAGAAAAAGACAAACAAATAAACAAAATAAGAGAAAAATATGAACAAGAAAAGCAACAAATTATAGAAAAAATGTTGAGTGAAATTGTCTAAAAAGGAGAAACAATGGAAATTCTAGGAGTAAAATACCCTAATTTGAATTCAAAAATAAAGGGAATGTATGCCAAAAGAATTACAAAGAACGATTTAGAAGATTTGATAAAACAAAATAACTTGAAAAATGCAATATTACTTTTAAAAAGCAAATGTGACATATTCAAAAATGCCGATGAAAATATAGACAGGCTCGAAATAGAAAGTTTGTTAGAAAAAAACCAAATAAATGATATATTAAAAATACAAAAATTATTAGACAATAAAGACAAAGAAATATTTGAAATGTTTCTATTGCAATATGAAATTAAATGTGTGAAAAGTATTTTCAGAAAATTATTTTCAGATGACAAAACAGATGATATAATTGTTCAAAACGTAAAAATGTGGACAAATGCGTTATTTAATGACATAAGAGGAATAGAAACAGTTCAGAATTTTTATGAGTTTTTTGGGGCTATAAAAAGGATGAAATACAATAAAATTCTAAAGAAATATCAAGAACAGGAAAATATAAATGTTTTTGAGGTAGAAAACGAGATAGATAAATTATATTTTGAAACACTATATGATACAGTAAAAAACGAAGTAAATTCAAAAAAAATAATTGGTTCAGAAATAGATTTATTGAATGTCTTATGGATTTTTAGAATAAAAAAATATTACAATTTTGAAAGTGAAAAAATTAATCAAATTCTTATAAAAAGATATTACAAATTAAAACCTAATATAATTCAAAAAATTATCCAAACAAATTCTTTTGAGGAAATAAAAGAAATAATGAGTAAAACAATATATAAATCAGTTTTTACAGAAGAAAGTAGTTTAGAGGAAAATATAGATAAATATTTATATGAGGTAAATAAAAAGATTTTTAGAAATGATATTACATCTATTGCATACATTTTGGCTTATGTAAATATGATTGAATACGAAAATAATGATATAATAAACACAATTGAAGGAATAAGATACAATATGGATAAAACAGAAATCCTAAAAAGATTAGTTCGATAAGGAGGCTGACAAATGTCAATTGAAAAAGTAAAACTTTTAGGAATTAAGGGAAACAGCAGAGATTTAGATAGATTTTTGGCAAATGTTTTATTTAAAAGTGATGTTCAAATTGAAGATGCAAAAAAAATATATAACAAAGGTTGGAAACTTGAGTATTTTGAATATGACTATAAAATAAAAGAAACATTAAAAAGATGTGAAAATCTTTTGGAAAAATTAAAAATACAATATACAAAAGATTCAGATATGGTATTACTTGAAAATAGAGTAGAGGATATATCACAAAAGATAGGCGATTTTGAGCAAAGTTATGATGAATGCGTAAAGAAGATTAATTTGAATGAAAAACAAAATGAAGAAGCTCTTATAAAAATTGAAGAAGCCTCAAGGCTTGAAAATATTGACATAGATATGAAAAAACTTTATGATTTACAGTATATTAAATTTAGATATGGAAGTATACCAAAAAAGAATTTAGAAGAAATAAAAAAAGAGCTGGAAAATTTGAATATTATTTTGCTGGAGGTAAAAGAAGAAGGAGACCTTTCTTGGATAATATATTTTACGACAACAGAGTTTGTAAGTGAGGTAGACGGAATATTTAATATACAAAAGTTTGAAAGAGAACTATTACCTGATGATTTAATAAGAACGCCAAAGGAGTATTTAAGAAATCTAAAAGAAGAAATAAACGCAAAAGAAAGAGAAAATAGTGAATTAAATGCTCGAATTGAAAAAATAAGAAAAGAAGGAATGACTAAAATCTTATCACTTTATAGAGAACTACAAACATATGATAAAATCAACACAATAAAAAAATATATAGTTCACGACCAAAATGGGAGCTTTTACGTAGTAGCTTGGATTCCAGAAAATAATTTAAGAAAAATGCAGAAAAAACTTGAAGAAATTCCAGATATAGATTATGTTGTAAGAGATGGAGAAAATCCGCCAACAAAGCTAAAAAACAATAAAATAATAAAGCCATTTGAGGAACTAGTAAAAATGTACGGAATGCCCAAAATGGACGAGCTAGACCCAACGTGGTTTGTAGCACTAACAACGTTTATTATGTTTGGCTTTATGTTTGGAGATGTAGGACACGGCCTAGTATTTCTAATTTTAGGAATAATATTATTGTTAAAAAAGAAAAAAACATCTGGTGCAATTCTATTTGCAGGAGGACTATCATCAACAATTTTTGGAGTTTTATATGGAAGTGTATTTGGAAAAGAAAACATTATAAAACCAGTTTTAATTAGTCCAATGAATGATATAAACACAATGCTTGTATATGGAATAGTTGTAGGAACAATTTTTATATTGATGGCAATGTTTCTAAATATTATAAATGGTATTAAAAACAAGGATATGAAGAAAATATTTTTAGATAAAAATGGTGTTGCAGGAGTAGCATTATATTCATTTGTATTGGTATGTGTAGCATATTACTTTTTAAAGGGAAAAATGCTTGTATCAATTAATGTAATAATTGCAATAGCATTAGTTCTTGTAATAGTTATAATGTTTAATGACCAAATTTCAAATTTCTTAGAAAAGAAAAAAGAAAAAGCAACGGCACCGATTGTAGAGAAGATATTTGAAATAATTGAAATGTTACTTTCATTTTTAAGTAACACAATATCATTTTTAAGACTAGCAGCATTTGCTATAAATCATGCAGGACTTTGCATGGCTGTGTATTTATTAGCAGATATGTCAACAGGTGCAGGAAATATTTTAATTGCTATACTTGGAAATGTTATAGTATTGGTTTTAGAGGGATTAATTGTTGGAATTCAAACTTTAAGACTAGAGTATTATGAATTATTTAGTAGATTTTATGATGGTAGTGGAAAAGAATATAAGTCTATTAAGTCACAGTTAGAAGAATAATTTTGTATTGGGGATGTCCCATTGGGACCGGTTCTTTTTGGGACATTTTCCAAAAAGAACTGTCCCCAATCAGAAAAAAGTAGGAGGAATTTTAAAATGTCAAAAAAAATATGTGTAATATTAATTATATTAATTATGGGAGTTGTTTCACTTACAACAGGAGTATATGCAGCATCAAAAGTTACAGCTTCAAAAGCAACAAAATCTGTATCAGCAGAAAATACAAATACTGAAAATGCAGTAAATGAGGTTCAAACAACAAGTGTGCCAGCTACATCTAATGAGGTAATGGCTAGTACAACAGAAAATGTAACGGGAACACAAGAAAGCAGTAATGATGATAAAACATCAAAGTCTTCTTCAGGACTTGGGTTAATTGCTGCAGCCTTAGCAATAGGTTTATCCGCAATTGGTTCAGGTATAGCTGTTGCGGTTGTTGCATCAAGCGCAGTTGGAGCAATAAGTGAAAATCCAAGTTTATTAGGTAAAACAGTTATATTTGCAGGTCTTGCTGAGGGTATAGCTATTTATGGTTTGATAATTGCTATTATGATTATAAGTAAAGTTTAATTTTTCTTGAAAGGACCGTTTCTTTTCTCATTGGGACCGTTTCCTTTCACAAAAAGAAACGATCTTTTCGCGAAAAGAAACGGTCCCAATAAAAAAGAAACGATCTTAATGGAAAAAAGGAGAGTCGTTCTAATGAAAATTTATTGCATAACAGAGAATAATGATCTAGAAATTGGTCTTAAACTTGCAGGATGTGAGGGAATTACTTTGCAAGAAAATGACCATATAGAAGAAAAAATAGACGAAGTGGTAAGAACAAGTGAAATTGGTATACTTGTTATAAGTAAAGAGATTTACAATAAAGCAAAAGAAAAAATTGATGACATAAGAATAAATAAAAAATTACCGCTTATAACAATTATATAGCAGTGGAGGAAAAAGAATGGATGTAAATGAAAAATTACAACAATTCGGACAGAGCTTAGAGGAGATATCAAATAAAGAATATAGGCAAATTGAGCAAGACGTTGATAATGAAATAAAAACAGGAATCGAAGAAGAAATTAAGGAATATGAAAATAAAAAGCAAGCAAATTTTGATAAAACTTCACAAAGAATAGAAAAAGATTATAACAAAAAAGTGTATAATTATGAAATTCAATGTAAAAAAGAAATTATTGATGAACAAAAAAATCTAAAAGAAAATCTAAAAAATGAGATTAGAAATAGACTTGTAGAATTTGTAAAAAATGATAGATATCAAGATGTTTTGATAAAAAGTATAGATGAACGGATTAACAAAGATTGACGATAAAACAGAAACTTATGTAGGTTTAACAAAGTTAGATTTAGAAAAATATTCGGATTTTTTAACACAAAAATACAATCTAAAATTAAAAGAAATAGATAGCAAATATATAGGTGGATGTATTTTAGAAAATGGACCACAGGGAATTGTTATTGACAATACTTTATTAAACAAAATTGATGAAAAATTGAAAGGATAAAACAAATGCAAAAAAAGTATATAATTTCAATTAATGGACCAGTTATAAAAGCAAAAGGCGATGGCGATTTTGCTATGCACGATATTGTTCATATATCAGATGAAAAAATATTAGGTGAAGTTATAAAATTAACTGGAGATATTGCTACAATTCAGGTATATGAGGGAACAACGGGATTAAAAATTGGTCAAGATGTAATAGGCAAAGAAGAACCTTTAACTTTAGTTTTAGGCCCTGGAATAATAAGTAATATATTTGATGGAATTGAAAGACCACTTAAATCTTTACAAGATGAATATGGAGATTTTATAAAAAGAGGAGCTTCAAATATTGGTGTTGATACCGAAAAAAAGTGGCATTTTGTACCAAAAGTTCAAGTAGGAGACATAGTAACTCTTAATTCTATAATAGGTGAGGTAAAGGAAACAGAGCTTATTACAAATAAAATAATGAATAAATTTGATTGCAAGGCGAAAATTATAGAAATAGCTAATGAGGGAGATTATACTGTACTCCAAACTATTGCTAAAATTGAAACAATAGAAGAAGGTCAAATTTTAGAGCTTAATATGGTTCAAAAATGGCCAGTTAGAAAGCCAAGACCATATAAAAATAGGCTTACAATATCTACTCCTTTAATTACAGGACAAAGAGTAATAGATACTTTGTTTCCAATAGCAAAAGGTGGAACAGCAATGATACCTGGTGGTTTCGGAACAGGAAAAACAGTAACTCAGCATCAATTGGCTAAATGGTCAAATGCAGATATAATTGTTTATATAGGATGTGGGGAACGTGGGAACGAGATGACAGAAGTTTTGGAGGATTTTCCAAAGCTAAAAGACCCTAAATCTGGAAGACCCCTAATGGATAGAACAGTTTTAATTGCAAATACATCAAATATGCCAGTGGCAGCAAGGGAGACATCAATATATACTGGAATAACTATAGCAGAATATTATAGAGATATGGGATATGATGTAGCAATAATGGCAGACTCAACATCAAGATGGGCAGAGGCACTTCGTGAGATATCAGGTAGACTTGAGGAAATGCCAGCAGAAGAAGGATTTCCATCATATTTGCCATCAAGATTATCAGAATTTTATGGAAGAGCAGGAATGGTTGAAACTTTAAATGGAAATACAGGTTCGGTAACAATTATAGGTGCTGTATCACCACAAGGTTCTGACTTCTCGGAGCCTGTTACACAAAATACAAAGAGATTTGTCCACGTATTTTGGGGACTAAACAGAACTTTAGCATATTCAAGACATTATCCTGCAATAGATTGGAATATAAGCTATAGTGAGTATATAGACAATTTATCAGATTGGTATGATGATAATGTTGATAGCGAATTTTTAGAATATAGAACAAAGATTGTTAAAATATTAGAAAAAGAAAATGAACTTCTTGAAATTGCAAGAGTTGTTGGACAAGATGTTTTGTCTGATGATAAGAAGCTTTTGCTAGAGGTTGCAAGTAGCATAAGAATAGGATTTCTACAGCAAAATTCTTTTAATGATATTGATACATCTGTAACTATAGAGAAACAATTTAAGATGATGGAAACTATTATTTTAATTTATGATAGGGCTTTAAAACTCATTAATAAAGGGATACCAATTTCTGAAATTAAGAAAACAGGGCTTTTAGAGGAATATAATGAACTTAAGTATAATGTTAAAAATGATGAGATTGAAAAGATTGACGAATTTGATGTTAGGATTAAGAATAGATTGAAGAAGTTGGAAGATGAATATAGAGAACATATTTAATTCTGGCTCACAAAGGAACTTTTTTCGTGAAAAGAAACGATCTTTTCGCGAAAGGAAACGGTCCCAATGAAAAAAGAAACGATCTTAATGAGAAAAAGAGGTGAAAAACTTGAAAATAAAATATTTAGGTCTAGAAGAAATAAATGGACCACTTGTATTTATAAAAACACCCAAAGACGTATCATTTGAGGAGCAAGTAGAAATAACTTTAAGAAATGGCGAAAAAAGAATAGGAAATGTTTTGCGTTTAGATGATGACATAACAACAATACAAGTATATAAGGGAACAAACGAAATAAATATAAAAGATGTTCAAACAGAATTTATGGGTGAACCATTAAAAATAAAACTATCACCATTAATGCTTGGAAGGGTATTTGATGGTGCAGGAAAGCCAATTGATGGATTGGGAGATATTGAGACAAATATTTCAAGAGACATAAATTCAAACCCAATAAATCCGATTGCTAGAAAATATCCTCGTAATTATATTCATACAGGAATATCAACAATAGATGGATTAATTACATTAATAAGAGGACAAAAAATTCCAATTTTTTCTGGAAGTGGCTTAAATCATAATGAGCTTGCAGAAAGGATAATAAGACAATCAAACATAACAGATGGAGGAAAATTTGCAATTGTATTTGGACTTATGGGAGCTGAGTTTGAAACATCTGAATTTTTTAGAAAAAGTTTTGAGGAAAATGGAGTACTTTCAAAAGTTGTAATGTTCCAAAACCTATCTAATGATGCATCTGTAGAAAGAATACTTACACCAAAAGTTGCACTTACATGTGCTGAATATTTGGCATTTGATTTAGGATATCAAGTATTAGTCGTATTAACAGATATGACAGCTTATGCGGAGGCTTTAAGAGAAGTATCAACTCTAAAGGGTGAAATTCCAAGCAGAAAAGGTTATCCAGGATATTTGTACAGTGACTTAGCATCAATTTATGAAAGAGCAGGAATGATTGAAGGTCGAGAGGGATCAATAACCCAAATTCCAATACTTACAATGCCAAATGATGATATATCACACCCAATACCTGATTTAACAGGATATATAACAGAGGGGCAAATTGTTTTGGGAAGAGATTTGTATCAAAAGGGAATAAATCCTCCAATTGATATTTTGCAGTCTCTTTCAAGACTTATGAAAGATGGAATTGGAAAAGGTTATACAAGAGAGGACCATTCTAAACTTGCAGATAAAATTTTTGCAGCCTACTCTAAGGTTCAGGATGTAAGGGCTCTGGCAACTGTTCTTGGAGAGGCGGATTTGACTGAAGAAGATAAGAAGTATTTGAAGTTTGGAAATGAGTTTGAAGATTGGTTTATTAATCAGGATAGTAGCGATAATCGTTCTATGGATGATACTTTGAATTTGATGGAAGAACTTTTGAAGATATTGGAGTGATTTTTTCTTAAAAGGACCGTTTCTTTTTCCATTGGGACCGTTTCTTTTCGCGAAAAGAAACGGTCCCAGTAAAAAAAGAAACGGTCCTAATGAGAAATTGGAGTGTGAACGATGGGAAAAATATATTTATCAACAAAAAATAATTTACTAAAATTACAAAATTCTATAAAAGAATATAAAAATGGGCAAATGCTTATAGAAGAAAAGGAACTTATACTAAAAAATAAACTAGAGAGTTATAAAGATGAAGCAAAAAATACACAGAACAAATTAAATGAAATATTAAAAGATGCAGAAGATACCTTAAAAAAAGCAATTGTAGATGTAGGATTTGATGATTTGATTGATATTTCAAATGCCATTAAAGATGACGATACAATACATATTAAGAATGTAACTTTGATGGGAGTTGAGATACCATCTGTTGTTTCGAATAATTTGGAGATGGTGCCAAATTATGGATTTTATAACACTACTGCTGCTGTTGATGAGAGTATTGTTAAGTTTATTGAGGTTAAGAAATTGATAATTAAACTTGCTGAAATTAATAATACTATGGTTCGACTTCAAAATGCTATTGAGAAATTGGGAAGAAGGTCTAATGCTCTTAAGGAAGTTATTATTCCTAGGGATGAGGGTTTGGCTAAAAAGATTAGTTTGGCTTTGGAGGAAGAAGAGAGAGATGAGTTTGTGAGACTTAAAGTAGTTAAAAGGAAACAGTAATTAAAATTATTGTACCAAAATATTGAATATAGTTAAAAATATATATAATTATATAGAAAAAAGGGGAATATATGCTATGAAAAATAAAATATGCTATTTAGTAAATCTATTTATTATTATACAAATTTGCTTTTGTACAAAAAGTATGGCTGTAGAAACAAATAGTAATCAATATACAAATGAACAGATTGCTATACGCGAAATAGCTGATGCATATTACAATAAAGGTATAAAAGCACAATATTGTACAGACAGAAGAACTTATTTTTATGCTCCAGAAGAAGCTACAGCACAAAATACACTTTATAGTATGTGTAGTGCTTTTACTTTTTCGGCATATTATCAAACTTTTGGGATAACACTTCCAGTCTATACGCATCAGTTAATAACATATGCAAATAAATATTATGATGCAAATAATATAAAAACAAATGATGTTATAGAATATTGGCAGAAAAATACTGATGAACAGGGAAATAAGGTTTATAAAGATAATAATGGAAATGAAAAAAGTTTAGATATGTCAACTGATGAGGGAAGAAAAAAATATGCATCAAAATTACTAAAAGAATTCAATTTGCAAGTGGGTGACATAATTGTTTATCATACAGGCATAAAAAACAGCAATGAGGGGCATGCCCTTTTGGTTTATGAAATCATTTATGATGAAAATGGAGAGCCGATAGATGCAAAAATAAGAGAATCTACTTCAAAATCCATATATAAAACTAAAACAACAAAAATAACAAAGGGACTAAGCTATTCAGATGAATTAAATGAAAATAACAATATACGCGAGGGAACTTTTAAAGAGTTATATTTAGTAAATAATTATAAGACTTCGTCTAGTACAACAAGGGACTCTGTAATGTATATGGCAAGAAATATGTCGTATTTTGCAGTATTAAGGCCACTCCTAAAAGATGAAAATGGAAATTATACCGGAAAATATTATTATTCAACATTTAAATCACAAGCAAATACAGAGCCAGCAGGTTATGTTTGTAATGGAAGAAATTTAAAGGCTTATCAAATGACACAATGTTCACAATTACGCATGAACTATAAAGGCATTGAGATAGAAAAAACAGTAAATGCATTTAATAATAGTATGGTAAATTTGGGAGATATGTTAGAATATACTATAGAGGTGAAAAATAATAGTTCCAATACATATAAAAGTTTTGATGTTGTTGAAAATATCCCTGAAAGTGTAGAGATATCGAATGGAGCAAATGGTATTGTAGAAGAAAATAAAATAATGTGGAAAATTGATGGGTTAGAGCCACAAAAGACAAAAGAAGTAAAATATACTGTTAAGATAAAAAACGATATTCAAAATTTGGGAAGTGAAATTATTTCTACAGGCACTGTAGCGGGAATACCATCAAGTACTGTGAAAAATAAAGTTACTTACAATCTGAAAAATAATGAAAAAGAGATACTTAAAAATGGTGCTGAAAAATTAATAAATGATGGGAAAAATAAAGGACTTGGATTAATTTCAAATATTTATAAAGAAACATTGGGAATTGATTTGAATATGAACAAGTTTGATATAACAGATTTGATAAAAATACGAAATGGAATACAATATTATCCTCAAAATGTTTCAAATGTTCCTACTATATACTTAAATACGCAAAACGAATTTAGTTACATGATAGTAAATAATTATTATGGTGCATTATATAGCGAAGATTCTGGAAAGGTACATTTAAAACGATGGGAAAATACTGAATCAGATTTTTCATACTTTAAAAGTAGAGCAGGAAGAATGGACACAATCTATAAAGAAAATTTCCAAACTGGAGATATATTAGTATATAAAAATAATCAAACAGCAGATGACAAAGTTGATTATCAAACAGAAAATGGTCTGTATTATTTAATATATATTGGTGAAGAAGATAAAATTAATATAAATAATAGCGAAATATCGGGATTTGTAGGAATTGATGAAAATGGAAAAATACAAAATATAAAAAATGATTTTTCAAGTTTACAAATTCTACTTGGAAAGGATTATTATGTTGTATTTAGACCATCTATGGTTACGACGAAAGAAATACAATCAGAAATACCATCAGAATCACCATCAAAAGCAAGTCAAGAAAGAAAGTCAGAAGTGAGTAAAGAAAAAAAGTCAGACGTTAGTAGTACAACATCAAAAAATATTTTGCCAAATACGGGAAAAAGATATTTTTGGTATTGTCGGAATATCTATAGTAATATTAGTAATTTCGGTTATAAAATTGAAAAAATATAAGGAAGTTAAATAATAAATTTTCAAATAACCACTTGAACACAACAAAACTTTGTGATATAGTATTAAAAACTAGATAAGGAGTGGATAAATTTGAAGAAAAAAATCAATTATTTCAAAACATACGAAATAGAAGATTTAAAAGACATGTTAGAAAAAACAGCTAATAAAAATAGCACAAAAACAGCATTTAAAGTAAAAGATAACGATGGAAAAATAGTAAATAAAACCTATATAGATTTCAAAAACGATGTACAAAGTCTATCAACAAAACTAATGGAAATGGGAATGCAAAACCAAAGAATAGCTGTAATGGGAAAAAATAGTTACTTATGGGCAATATCATATTTAGCAGCTACAATAATAGGAATAGTAGTACCAATAGACAAAGAAGCATCAAAAGAAAATGTAAAAGAATTTTTAAATGTATCAAATTCTAAAGCAATAATTGCAGATGACAAATACCTAAATGAAATATTTGAGTTTAAATCAGAATTAAAAAATGAAACAATGTTAATAGATATGCAAAATACATCGAAATACACGAATTTATCAGATTTAATAGCAGATGGAAAGAAATTAATTGATGAAGGAAATTCAGAATATGAAAACATCAAAATAAATCCAGATGAAATGAAAATACTCCTATTTACATCAGGAACAACGGGAAACTCAAAAGCAGTTATGTTATCACATAAAAATATATGCTCAAATATAGTTTCAATTGCAAGCATAGTAAAAGTAGACAATTCCACAAAAGTATTATCAATTTTACCTTTACATCATACATATGAATGCACAATAGGATATTTACTAGTAGTATATGGTGGAGGAACAATATGCTATTGTGAGGGACTAAGATATATTACAAAAAATATACAAGAATATCAGCCAACATTTATACTATGTGTACCACTACTTTTAGAAAATGTATATAAAAAAGTAATAAAAACATTAAAATCAAGTTTGCCAGAAAAATATACAAAAGATGAAAGTAAAATAATAGATAATTTACCATTCTATCTAAAAGGAATAGTAAAAAAGAAGGTAAAGAAATCACTAGGCGGAAAAATAAAAACATTTATAGTAGGGGCTGCAGCAATAAAACCAGAATTAGTAGAAGTATTTTTTAAACTTGGAATAAAGGTTTTACAAGGATATGGTTTAACAGAATGTTCTCCATTAGTTGCAGGAAATAATGATTTTTACTACAAAGCAGCATCTTGTGGAATGCCAATACCAAATGTTGAATATAAAATAGATAATCCAAATGATGAGGGTGTAGGAGAAATAATTGTAAAAGGCCCAAATGTAATGCTTGGATATTATGAAAATGAAGAAGCAACAAAAAATGTTCTAAAGGACGGATGGTTTCATACTGGAGATTTAGGATATGTTGATGACGAAGAATTTTTGTATATTTCAGGTAGAAGCAAAAATATGATTCTTACAAAAAATGGGGAAAATATTTATCCAGAGGAAATTGAAAATATTTTAAATGATGATGATTTAATAGAAGAATCACTAGTTATTGGAACATCAAATGGAAAAGATGATGTTCAAGTTAAAGCAAAGATATTTCCAAATATAGAGGCAATAAAAGAATATCTTGGAAATAAAATTCCTACAAAAGAGGAGATTAGCAAGATTTTAAATGAAGCAGTAAAAAAGGCAAATGAAAAGTTGCCAAACTTTAAGCATATTAAATCTTTTAAAATCATGGATGAAGATTTTGAGAGAACCACAACTAATAAGGTTAAGAGATTTGGAAAAAATGTTGAAGATGATGAAGGTAAAGAAAAATAATTTTAAAATGGGGACGGTTCCTTTTTCAAAAAGGAACCGTCCCCAATCAGAAATGTCCCAAAAAGAACCGGTCCCAATGGGACATTTTCAAATCAGAAAAAACTATTGATATTTTTTTCTTTTTTTAGTACAATGTATCTGAGGAAAGAAGGAGAAAAAATGGGACAATTTGTACACTTACACATACATAGCGAATTTAGTCTTTTAGACGGAGCCAACAGAATAAAAGACCTGCCTGTAAGAGCAAAAGAACTAGGAATGGATGCAATGGCAATAACAGACCATGGGGTAATGTATGGAGCAATAGACTTTTATAAAGCTTGTAAAAAAGAAGGCGTAAAACCAATAATAGGGTGCGAAGTTTATGTTGCACCACGTTCAAGATTTGATAAAGAGCCAGGTGTAGATAATAAATATAATCACTTAATACTACTTGCAAAAAATAATCAAGGATATAAAAACCTAAGTAAATTAGTATCTTTAGGTTTTATTGATGGATATTACTACAAACCAAGAATAGACCTAGAAATACTAGAAAAATACAGTGAAGGTTTAGTATGTTTAAGTGCATGTTTAGCAGGAAGTGTAAATCAGGCATTATTAAATGGGCAAAACGAAAAAGCAGAAGAAATAGCTTTATGGCATAAAAGAGTATTTGGAGAAGATTATTATATAGAACTTCAAAATAATGGGATAAAAGAGCAAGTATTAGCTAACCAAAAACTAGTACAGTTAGCTAGAAAATTAGATATTCCACTTGTTGCAACAAATGATGCACATTACTTAAAAAAGGAAGATGCATATAACCACGAGGTACTGTTATGTATACAAACTGGAAAAAGAATGAGTGACGAAGACAGAATGAAATTCGATACAGAAGAACTATATGTAAAATCACCAGAAGAAATGATAGACTATTTTAAAGCTTTTCCTGATGCAATTGAAAATACTGTAAAAATAGCCGAAAAATGTAATGTAGAATTTGAATTTGGGCACACAATTTTGCCAAATTACGAAGTACCAGAAGGCTATGAAACACACTATGATTTTCTAGAAGACTTGTGTAAAAAAGGTATGGTAAAAAGATATGGAAGTAGCATTCCGGAAGAATATCAAAAAAGAGCAGAATATGAGCTTGGTGTTATAAAAAAGATGGGATATGTAGACTACTACCTAATAGTATGGGACTATATCCATTATGCAAAAACACACAATATTCCAGTAGGACCTGGTAGAGGTTCTGGTGCAGGTTCAATTCTAGCTTATGCAATAGAAATAACAGATATTGACCCAATGAAATATAACTTACTTTTCGAGAGGTTTTTAAATCCAGAAAGAGTAAGCATGCCCGATTTCGACGTGGATTTTAGTGATGAACAAAGACAAGAAGTAATAGATTATGTTTGCCGTAAATACGGACATGACCATGTATCACAAATTATAACATTTGGAACATTAGCTGCTAAAAATGCAATAAGAAATGTTGGAAGAGCATTAGACATTTCACTTGCAGAAACAGATAAAATTGCAAAAATGATACCAAACGAACTTCATATAACAATAAAAAAAGCATTAGAACAAAATATAGAATTAAAAAACTTATACGAAAATGACGAGAGAATACACAAATTTCTAGATGTATCGATGGCCTTAGAAGGAATGCCTAAAAATACATCAACACATGCTTGTGGTGTAGTTATAACAAAAGACCCTGTAGATAGTTATGTTCCTTTATATGTAAGAGATGGACAAAATGCAACACAATACATAATGACAACACTAGAAGAACTTGGACTTTTAAAGATGGACTTTTTAGGATTAAGAACTCTTACGGTTATAAAAGATACAAAAGAAATGGTAAAAAAAGATCATGGAATAGATGTAGAATTTGACAAAGATATGAATGACCCAAAGGTGTATAAATTATGGCAAGATGGAAAAACATGTGGGGTATTCCAGTTTGAAAGCCAAGGTATGAAAAACTTTATGCAGGATTTAAAGCCAGATTGCCTAGAGGACTTAATAGCAGGAGTTTCACTTTACAGACCTGGGCCAATGGATCAAATTCCACGTTATGTTAGAGGAAAACAAACAGGACAAAATGAATATACACATCCTAGTCTAGAACCAATATTAAATGTAACTTATGGATGTATGGTATACCAAGAACAAGTTATGCAAATCGTTCGTGACCTAGCAGGTTACTCTCTAGGAAGAGCAGATTTAGTGCGTAGAGCGATGGGAAAGAAAAAACTAGATGTAATGGCAAAAGAAAGAGAAGTATTTATTCATGGACAAGTAGATGAAGAAGGAAATGTCATTGTACCAGGTTGTGTAAGAAACGGAATCGACGAAGTGTCTGCAAACAAAATATTCGACGAAATGGCAGAATTTGCAAAATATGCATTTAACAAATCACATGCTGCGTGTTATGCGGTTGTATCATACCAAACAGCATTTTTAAAAGCATATTATCCGCCAGAATTTATGGCCGCAATGCTTAATAGTTACTTAGGAAATTTAGACAAAGTCCCAGTTTACATCGAAGAATGTAAGAGCTTAAACATAGAAATTTTAAAGCCAAGTATAAATGAAAGTGAACTTAAATTTACTGCAATAAATGGAAATATTAGATTTGGTTTGGGAAGCATAAAAAATGTTGGAATTCAGCCTGTAGAAAACATAATAAAAGAAAGAAACGAAAATGGAAAATTTCAATCATTTACAGATTTTTGCGAGAGAATTGCCGATGCGAGTGTTAATAAAAAATGTATAGAAAGTTTAATAAAATCAGGAGCATTTGATGAATTTGAGCAAAATAGAAGCACCTTGCTTGCATCATTTGAGGGAATAGTAGATACAATACAAAGCACAAAGAAAAAAGGTTTAGAAGGTCAATTTTCGATGTTTGATTTTGGAGCTACAAATGATGATGTAGAAAATAATATGGATGATATAAAATATGCATTTGTAGAAAAAGAAGAATTTTCAGAAAAAGAGCTTTTATCACAAGAAAAAGAAATGCTTGGAATTTATTTATCAGGACACCCATTAAGTAAATTAAAAGAAGAAATAGAAAAACAAACAACAATTAGCACAAGAGATATTGACGCAATCGATAATAAAACAAATATAGATGAAGAAAATATTTCAGAACTAGAAATGGTAAGTGGATATGATTTGCAAAAGGCAAGCAAATTTAGAGACGGACAAGAAGTAAAAATTGCAGGAATTATAACATCTATAAAAAAGAAATTTACAAAAACAAACAGAATAATGGCTTTTGTAACAATCGAAGATTTGTATGGACAAGCAGAAATAATAGCTTTTGAAAATGCTTATTTAACTGCAAAAGATAGCTTAATAGAAGAAAATATTGTTTTAATAAAAGGAAGATTAAGTATAAGAGAAGAAGAAAAAACATCAATAATTGCAAATGAAATAACAAATTTCGGGGTTCAGAAAAGAAAAGAATTAATAATAAATATTACAAATTTAGATGAACCTATAAAAAAGAAATTAAGAGGTGCAATAAAATACTTTAATGGAGAGATGAATAATATTGCAGTGGAAGTGCAAGACGGAGAAAACATTTTAAAATGTGGCGCAATATATTTAACTGGTGCCATTTATGAGGTATTTCAGGATATTGTTGGAAAAGAAAATATTGAATTAAGGGAAATATAAGAAGGGAAGTAAACAAAAGATGTTAAAAGATAAAAATATATATGTAATACCCTGTTTGGGTTTTTTATCTGTAATACTTGTAGGTTGGATAGTACTAATGCTTCCAATCTGCAATAATGGAAATGTAACTCCATTTGATGCATTATTTACTGCAGTTTCAGCAACATGTGTAAATGGTTTGACTACAGTAAATTTATCGACAGAGTATAGCTTTTTGGGGCAATTGGCAATTGCAATAATTACAGAAATTGGAGCAATAGGATTTGTAACATTTATATCTTTTATATTAAGTTTTAAAAAGAAAAGGATGAGCTTATCTGAGACATTGCTTTTAGGTAGTGCCTTAAATGATAATAATTATGGAAAATTAAAACAGAGACTAAAAGAAGTAATAAAATATACTATAGTTATTCAAATTATTGGAGCTATATTATTAGCAGTAGATTTTATACCAAGGTTTGGAATAAAAAATGGAATCTGGTATAGCATATTTCATTCTATTACAGCATTTTGTAATGCAGGATTTGATATAATAGGAGATACAAGCCTTGAAATTTTTGCGAAAAACATATATGTAAATATTGTATTTATAATATTAATGTTTTTAGGTTCAATTGGATATTTTGTAATTGAAGATATAATTGGAGCTATAAAGAAAAAACGCTTTATACATATAAGTTTTCATACAAAAATAGTACTAACAGCAAGTTTAATAATTTATTTAGTATCAATAATGTTATTAAAAATTGCAGAGCCTAATTTAACTTGGCTAGAAGCGGTATTTACGAGTGTAACAGCAAGAACTACAGGATTTTCAACAATAAATATGGCAGGAACTTTACCTATTACAAAACTAATAATATCATTTCTTATGATAATAGGAGGGGCACCTGGTTCAACCTCTGGTGGAATAAGAATTACATCAATTGCAATTTTAGCTTTAACTGTAAGGGCAACTCTTAGAAATAAAAAAAATGTAGTTGTTTATTATAAAAAAATTGATTTACAAACTATAAGACAAGCAATAACAAATATTGTTATATGTGCAATGTTAGTTTTAATATCAATGTTTATAATGGAAAAAGTGCAAATAATGAGACTTGATAATAACTTATTTATGTGCGCATCAGCTTTTTCGGCAACAGGCTTATCTGTTACAAATGTAGCTAAGATGAATTTTGCATCTAAAGTAATTTTAGAGGCTTTAATGTATATAGGAAGAGTTGGTCCAATTTCGATACTTTCAATTCTTATTTTTAAGAAAAAGGAAAATCAAAATATCGAATATGTTTCAGGAAATGTTATGTTATAGGAGGATAAAGTTATGAAGAAACAATGTATAGTTATAGGTTTAGGAATTTATGGAATGAATGTTGCAAGAAAACTTTCAGAGGAAGGTATGGAAGTCTTTGCTATTGATAAAGATATGAGATTAGTAGAACGTGCAAGTAATTTTGCAACTAAAGCGGTTTGTATGGATATTACTAATATTGATGCTTTTGATGGTATTCCTGTTGGAGATTTTGATGTTGGTGTTGTTGGAATTGGGGAAAGTGTGTCTGTTAGCATTATTACATGTTTAGCTTTAAAAGAAGCGGGTGTTAATTATGTTATTGCAAAAGCAGGTGATAAGCTTCATAAAAGGATTTTAGAGAAAATTGATGTTGATGAGATTGTACTTCCAGAGGAGTATTTGGGAGTTATGACTGCCAAGAGTATTTTGGAGAGCAAGGATTTGAAAAAGGTGTAATTTTTGTTACATCTTTTTTGCTATCTGTAAGCTCTTAAGTAGCAGTATTACTGAGACCCGAGAATTCACTCTACAAGTTTATAGAAAAATAATTATAAAAACGAACAAATTTTCTAAAAACTATTGACAAGATAAAAAAAGAGATATATAATCCATAATGTCAAAAGCGAACAAGAGTTCATAAACAATTTAAGGAGGATTATATTATGATAAAATTATTAAGAAGAAATAAAATAGAAGAAGAACTAGGAAAAAATGTAAAGATTTTTGGAAAAACAATATCAGTAAATGTTATATATAGTAAAATCAAAAATCCAGAATTAGATTTAGTTGGAAATATCATAAATGTATATCTTCCAAGCAAATATAAAAGAAATGGAAATGTAGGAATAGTAAAACTTGCAATAGAAAAAATGTACCAAGAAATAGCAAGGGTAGAAATAGAAAATGTAATGGAAGAAACAAGAATAAAAATGAATGGTTTAGCACCAGAAAATTATGTTATAAGAAGAATACCAAATAAACTTGCAAAAACAATAGATATGAAAACAATAGTTATAAATCCAGAAATTGTAAAATATGATAAAAAGGTTTTAAAATATGTAGTATTACACGAATTTTGTCATTTAAAATACAAAACACATTCTAAAGGATTTTTTGAAATGATGGAAAGATATATGGAAGATTATGATTATTATGATTGTATATTAAATGTAGCGTAAATTTATAATAATTAAATTCGTATACCTCTTGACATTACCAAACCTAAAATGATATACTTAGGTGGTAGAAAAATATATTTAATAAAAAAGACAAGTTTTAATATATATATTTATTCGCACATTGAAAATTAAATAAGAAAGAGGTGTATGATTATGAACAGTTTAATCATAATCGCGACTTTCTTAATCTCTCTAGCAATAGGAATAGTTGTTGGAATGACAATTAGAAAAAAAATTGCTGAATCTAAAATTGAAAGTGCAGAACAAGAAGCTAAAAGAGTAGTAGACTTAGCAAAAGTCGAAGCAGAAAACATGAAAAAAGAAGAAATATTCAAAGCAAAAGAAGAAATTATGAATAGCAGAAAAGAATTAGATCAAGAGATTAAAGAAAGAAGAAGCGAGGTACAAAAACAAGAATCAAGAATGATTCAAAAAGAAGAAAATTTAGACAGACGTTCAGAAAATCTAGAAAAGAAAGAAAGAGATTTAGATAAAGAATATCAAAGTCTAGAAAATCAAAAAGAAGAAGTAAATAAGGTTTATGAAAAACAAGTTGAAGAACTTCAAAAAATAGCCTCATTAAGTAAAGACGAGGCAAGAGAATATTTGCTTAATGAAATGGATAAAGAAATAACAACAGAAAAGGCAAAACTAATTAGAGAATTAAACCAAAAAGCAAAAGAAGATGCAAATAAAAATGCAAAGGAAATCATATCATATGCAGTACAAAAGTGTGCAGCAGACCACACATCTGAAACAACAGTATCAATAGTTAGTCTTCCAAGTGATGAAATGAAGGGAAGAATAATAGGAAGAGAAGGAAGAAATATAAAAGCATTAGAAACATTAACAGGAATCGACCTAATAATTGATGATACTCCAGAAGCTGTAATTTTATCTGGATTTGATCCATTAAGAAGAGAAGTTGCAAGAATAGCTCTTGAAAAACTAATCGACGATGGAAGAATACATCCAGCAAAAATCGAAGAAATGGTAGAAAAAGCAAAAGAAGAGCTAAATACTATCATAAAAGAAGAAGGAGAAAGAGCAGCACTTGAAACAGGAGTAAATAATCTTCATCCAGATATAATAAGACTACTTGGAAAATTAAAATATAGAACAAGCTATGGTCAAAACGTGTTAAGTCACTCTATAGAAGTATCAAACTTAGCTAGAATAATGGCAGAAGAATTAGGGCTAGATGCAAAAAGAGCAAGAAGAGCAGGTTTATTACACGATATTGGAAAAGCATTAGACCACGATATGGAGGGAACACACGTACAAATAGGTGTAGACATTCTTAAAAAATATAAAGAAAATCCACTTATAATAAATGCTGTAGAAGCACATCACGGAGATGTAGAACCACAAACATTAGAAGCAGTTTTAGTACAAGCAGCAGATGCAATATCAGCATCAAGACCTGGAGCAAGAAGAGAAACATTAGAAGCATACATAAAGAGACTAGAAAATCTAGAATCAATTGCTGATTCATTCGATGGTGTTGAAAAATCATTTGCAATTCAAGCAGGACGTGAAGTTAGAATAATAGTAAAACCAGACAGAATTACAGATGACCAAATGACAGTATTAGCTAGAGATGTTTCAAAACGTATAGAAGATGAAATGGATTATCCAGGACAAATAAAAGTAAATATTATAAGAGAAAAACGTGTTGTTGATTATGCAAAATAGAAAAAATAAAAAATCCCAGAATTATAATTTCTGGGATTTTTTATTTACAATTATAAGTTTTTAGTATATAATACCCAAAAAAAGAAAAAGATAAAATCTAGAATGGAGGAAAAATGTATTTTGATAAAAGAACATTATATATAATAATGGCAATAATGGTTCTATGGGGGCTATCAAGTTATTTAACAAATGTGAACGCATTACTAGGACTTCTATACACAATTCCAGGAGTATTAATAGCTATAACATTTCACGAATTTGCACATGCAAAAGTAGCAGATATGTTAGGAGATGATACCCCAAGAAGAGAAGGAAGAATATCATTAAATCCTTTAGCACATATAGATCCAATAGGATTTATAATGTTATTATTTGCAGGATTTGGATGGGGAAAGCCAGTAAATGTAAATCCAAGAAATTATAATAGAGATATCTCAATGGAAAAGGCAGATGCAATAGTATCAATTGCAGGGCCAGCAATGAATATGATTTTAGCAATAGTATTTACAGCAATATATTTCATAATTTATAAAATAGCTGGAAAAATAGTATTAACAAATACGGTACTTTCAATTATTATGGTAATGATAAAATACACAATAACATTAAATATAGGACTTGGAATTTTTAACTTAATTCCATTACCACCATTAGATGGATCAAAAGTAATAAAACCATTTTTACCTTATAATGCAAAGCAATGGTTTGAGGACAATGAAAGAATTTTTTACATAATATTTGTTGTATTATGGATAACAGGAATTGCAGGAACAATAATTTCTCCAATAATAAATGTTGTATATAATGGAATATTTAATTTAGCACATATAATCTTTAAAATATAGGAAATTTTAATAAAAAAATATTTTAAATTTAAAGAGAAATTTTTATTGAAAAAAAATATAAGTTATGATACACTTTTATATGTAAAGAAAAAGAGGTGACACAATGGTAAAAGGATATGCTAAATCCGATATAGGAAAAGCAAGAGATACAAACCAAGACAGTTATTATATTACAGATGACCAATTTTCTAATATACAATTATATATATTAGCAGATGGAATGGGTGGATGTAATGCTGGAGAAATAGCAAGTAAATTAGCAGTAGCATGTAGCAGAAGTTATATAGAAAATAATTTAAAAGATACCCCAAAAGACAAAGAAAGTTTAATACAACTTATTCGGAAGCAGTGTAGAATATGCCAATATGGTTGTGTATGAAAAATCATTAGAAAATAAAGAATATGAAGGAATGGGTACTACTTTAGAGGTATGTTTAATATATAATAGTAGGGCCTATATTGCACACATTGGTGATAGTAGAATTTTTAGAATACGTAAAGGATTGATAAGGCAACTAACACAAGACCATAGTTATGTACAAACATTGGTAAAAGAAGGAACAATTACAAAAGAAGAAGCCAAACATCATCCAAAGAAAAATATGCTTACAAAAGCATTAGGATGTAATGCTTTTGTTGAACCAGATGTAATGGTAAGAGGATTCCAAAAAGAAGATGCATTAGTTATATGTTCAGATGGTTTAACAAATATGGTAAGCAAAGAAGAAATATTTAATTTAGTAACAAACAATTTTGAAACAGCTCCAAAAGAACTTGTAGATTTAGCAAATCAAAATGGAGGAATAGATAATATAACGGTTATAACAATAAAAAATCTATAAAAATATAGATTTTACATTCAAAAGAAAGGAATGTTAAAGAATGGATTTAGAAGGAAGATTGTTAGGAAATAGATACGAAATTATTGAAAAAATAGGAAATGGACGGAATGGCAACAGTATATAAAGCAAAATGTCACGTGCTAAATAGATATGTTGCTGTAAAAATTTTAAGAGATGAATTTACAACAGATCAAGAATTTATAAAAAGATTTGAGGTTGAAGCACAAGCTGCTGCAAGCATAATTCATCCAAATATTGTATCTGTATATGATGTTGGAAAAGATGGAAACTTATATTATATTGTAATGGAACTTGTACAAGGAAAAACTCTAAAAGAAATAATAGTAGAGGAAGGAGGACCACTTCCTTGGAAATGGTCTGTAAATATAGCAATTCAAATAGCTTCTGCACTAGAAGTTGCACATAAAAACAATATAGTACATAGAGATATAAAACCACATAACATAATAATTACAGAAGATGGTGTTGCAAAAGTAACAGACTTTGGAATTGCAAAAGCAGTTTCAAATTCTACAATAACAGCATTTGGAACCACAATTGGTTCAGTACATTATTTTTCACCAGAACATGCAAGAGGAGGTTACACAGATAGTAAGTCAGACCTTTATTCATTAGGTGTTGTAATGTATGAAATGCTTACAGGAAGGGTACCATTTGATGCTGATACACCAGTATCTGTTGCATTAAAACACATGCAAGAAGAGCCTGTACCACCAAAAACTTTAAATGAAAAAATACCCCAATCTGTAAATGACATAATATTAAAAGCAATGAGAAAAGATACTAATTTGCGTTATCAAAATGCAACACTAATGCTTACAGACTTAAAAAGAGCATTAAAAGATCCAGATGGAGATTTTGTTGATAATCAAGATTATGAGGATACAATGCCAACTCAAAAAATATCACTAAAAGATATTGATGAAGAGGCTAAAAAAACAGAAAATGAAAAAAAGAAAAAGCAAAATAAATTTATAGGATTTATAAAAAAACATAAAGGATTATCAATATTTATAGGTTTAATATTATTGTTTGCTATAAGTTTAGGAGGAACAATAGCTTATTCTAGACTTACAAATCCCAAAGAAGTGCTGTTACCAAATTTAGTAGGAATAAGCCAAGAAGATGCAAAACAGCAATTAGAGGGTTTAGGACTAAAATTAGAAGTAAGTTCAGAAGAATTTAATAGTGATTATGCAGAAGGATATATAATTTCACAAGATCCACTATATAGTGATAATTACAACATAAAAATGGGAACAACAATAAAAGTAGTTGTAAGTAAAGGAATTGAGGAATCAACTGTTCCAGATTTAAAGGGAAAAAGCCAAGAAGATGCTATTAAACTATTAGAAGATGCAAATTTAAAATATCAAATAGTTGAAGAAGAAAGTAAAAAAATTGAAGCTGGATATGTTATAAGTCAAGAAACAGAAGCAAATAAAACAGTTAATGCAGGTGATACTGTAATTATACATGTAAGCACAGGAGTAAAAAAATCATCAGTTCCATCAATTATAGGTAAATCTGAAGATGATGCTAAAAAGACATTAACAGATTTAGGACTTCAAGTTACAGTAGCAAATGACGAAGATTCTTCAAAAGAAAATGGAGTTGTTTTAAAACAAAGTATAGATGCAGGAAAAGAAGTTGAACAAGGAAGTTCTATTACAATAACAGTAAATAAACTAACAGAAACAAAATCTGCAACACTTACTGTAAATGTTAAGTCATTATTAGGTGGAAAAGTTGAATATGAAGAAACAAATACAACAAATACAGAAAATGGAACATCAGGTTCAACAAATAAAGTTGTAAAAGAGGTTGAAGTTAAAATAGTTGCAGGTGGAGATACAGTTTATAAAGGCAAATTGGATCCAACAACAACAAATCTTTATCAATCTATATCTGGAAAAGGAACAGTACAAGTAAAAGTATATATAGATGATGTTTTAAAATCAACAAAAGATATTAATTTGAATAATACAGATAAAGTTACAATAGAGTAATAAAAAAATCCTGATAAAAGTCTTTATCAGGATTTTTTCAAAATAAAGGAGGAATTTTTAATGTACGAAGTATCAACATCAATATTAAATGCAGAAAAAGGAAAAGAAGCGGAAATAATATTAGCCTTAGAAAAAGCTAGAACAGATTACATACACATAGATGTAATGGATGGAGAATTTGTAGAAAAAAATACATATCAAAAAATGCTAGAATTATCATCTTATGTAAGGAGAATTTCGAATATGCCATTAGATGTACATTTGATGGTGAAAGATGTAGAAACAGCAATTAATGTATTTACACCAGTTGAAGCAAATTTAATAACATTTCACTTAGAAGCTTGTAAGGATGAGGAAGAAGTTTTTAAATTTATAAATATGATAAAAGATAATCATTCTAGAGTAGGAATTGCTGTTAAACCAGAAACAAAAATAGAAGAGATTTATAAATTTTTACCATATATACATGTTGCTCTAGTTATGACAGTTGAGCCAGGAAAAGGTGGACAAACTTTAATTTCTGATATGGTAAATAAAGTTCAAACTTTGAAAGATTATATAAATGAAAATAATTTAGATACTGTAATTGAGGTTGATGGTGGAATTAATCTTGCGACTTGCGAAAAAGTAAAAAAAGCTGGAGCAAATATGTTAGTTGCAGGAACTGCTATTTTGATGGCCAAAAATTATAAGGATATTATTGATGATTTAAAGGAGATTTAATATTATGGAAGATGAAGAGTATAGAATGCAAATAGCTTGTAAACAAGTTTATACTATACTAAATCTTTATAATAGAGAATTATTATGTTTAATACTTCCGGAAGAAGTTTTAAGAAAACTAAAAGAAAATTCAGCAAAAGATTATGAGTATAATATCAATCCAAACACATTTAATCCAGACGATATAACAGAAGAAGCTTCTGCTATACTTTTAATAATATTTGATAAATATTTTGCAAATAAAATTCAAAAGGATAAAATAAATAGATTTTTAAATACACAAGACAATGAAAATTTTGACTATAATTTATTATTTAAAAACAAAAAAGAAAATAATAATAATTCGTCTAATTGTAGTGATTTAGTTGTTTACGAGAAAACTAATATAATAAAAAAACTAATAAGAAAGACAAGATCAATATTTCAAAAGAGGAAAAAACTATGAAAGAAAAATTTAAAATAGACAGAGAAAAACTAGAAAAAATAGTTAATCAATATGAAATAGATATAAAGGGAAAAAATAAAAAAGAGAAAGAAAAAATAAAAGAACAATATACCGAATTAGTTATTGATTGCCTTGGAACAAACGCTTTACGAGAAGCAATTCAAGAAGAACCTTTAAAAAAGGACGCAAGAAGTATATTAGAAAGAAAGGAAATAAGTGAGTTTTACTCTGATGAAGAGTGTTTACAGATGATAGAAGGACTTTCTAATTATGAAATAGTCGGCGATTGGCAATATTTTAGAACAGTTAAATCTCAATATTTATTTAAGTTACCTGAAAATATGCAAGAAGTATTCGCAGAAAATTTTGCAATAGGAAATGATGATGCCAAAAAATGCTTATTAAAATTATGGAAAGAACATATTAAAACTACAGGAACAGATGTTACGAGAGAATATTCACCAGGTTCTACGAACAATATAACCATAGAGTGCCATGCTGATGAAATGAGGTTTGTATTTGAAACTTTGCGGAAAAATGTTACCTGAAAAAGATGTATTTATGTTCCATAATGTAGACGAGTTTACTGGAAAGTGCATTATAGCCTGTCATTCAAGCAATCCGGATATCTTCCAATTTATTGAAAATGCAGCAGAATCTATGAAAGCATCTATGGATAATCATCAAGCAGTTGAAAATAAGATATTGGAAAATAATTATTGGGAAAGAAAATCGATTGAAGCAGAAAAATATGAAATGCCAACAATAGTATATCTTTCTAATGAGAATACTAAGATTCAAGAGAGATACAATGAATATAAAGAAATACTAGCTGCTTCAGTTGGTAATAGTAAATTTACTAATCAAATAAAAAAGGTTATAACAAGTGTTAAGAAAGCGACTGTGGATAAGGTTAAAAACTTTTGGAATAGAAGCAAAGAGAAAAAGTTAGATGGAGAAAGAGAGTAAAATTTATATTTTTAGAAATAAAAAAATGAAAAAAATTCAAATTTTCTATTGACAAAAATAAGGTTATTGTATTATAATAATTTTTGTCAATACGAAATGCGGATGTGGCGGAATTGGCAGACGCGCTGGTCTTAGGAACCAGTGTCAACGA
>OGFF01001135.1_pt1 | contig 30638 bp, 14 predicted proteins | sample 1570751 | NCBI WGS metagenome assembly OGFF01 (sample SAMEA2581951, study PRJEB24529) | metagenome | biome: Human gut stool | place: China | collected 2011 | reverse complement strand
TTATTATATCGTAAATTGTTTTATAATGCAAGCGGTATAGTTGTATTAACGAAAAGAATCGCATACGCAAAGCGATAAATTCCGAAAAGTTCGGAAAGTTCGGAAAGGGGTACCCCTTTCCTCGTTTCCAACGAGGAAATCTCTTGAATGAGAAAAAGATAAAGCCGACGTATAATGCGGCACGGAGGGAAAATGAGAGACGAAATTTTATCGGCAAATTCAAAATCTTTACAGATACGCAAAATAATCCTTTCGATAATTTTTGCTTTATTGACGGTCATATCTTTGTGTATGGCGGGTTGTAAACAAGAATCGGGTAATAAACCCGTTCCGGGTCCGGTCGATCCGATCGATCCGGATATTCCCGACGATCCGGAAAATCCGGAAACCCAAAAAATAGAAATAAACGACGTAGATGCGGTCGTATCGCTTGCAGACGCCGCCGTATCGGAGTATTTTACCGCCTCGACGGAGGCGGAACAGATTGCCGCGCTCGGTAAATACGCTTCGATTTCCGACGAAAAAGGCGGAAAGTCCGTCAGATTTTCCTGGAAGGGCAACGGCAGCGTTAAATATACGCTTTATCTGGCAGATAACGAGCGTTTCGAAAACGCGAAAGAATACGTGGCTTCGGGGCTTGAAAACGAACTCTACGTATACAATCTCGTACCTTCTTCCGCTTATTACTGGAAGGTTTGCGGAACGTTTGACGGCGACGAATCCGTAACTTCGCATTTTACGACCGAAAGTATTTCGCTTCGCTGCGTTTTCGTCGACGGGGCGGTAAACACGAGAGATATAGGCGGATACGCTGCCGTAAACGGCTCGGTCAACTACGGCAAAATTTACAGGGGCGGTAATCTCGATTCGATAACGACCGCCGGCGCGGGCGCTTTGAAGGACGACCTGCAAATCAAGACCGAAATCGATTTGAGAAAAGACGGGGCGCAAAAAACCGATCGCCTCGGTTTGGCGTACTATAAATTCGACGCGGGCAGTTATACCGATATACTCGATCTTGCCGCGTGGAACGCTTTGCCGGCGGCGGCTCGCAGAGAGTTTAACGCAAAATATTCCGCCGGAATAAAAAATATATTCGAAATTCTTGCAAACGAAGAAAATTATCCCGTTTATATTCACTGCGATAACGGCGCGGACGAAACGGGTACGGTCGCGTTTTTAATCAACGCGCTTTTAGGCGTAAGCGAGAGCGACCTTATAAGAGATTTCGAACTTTCGAGTTTTTCTGCCGCTGCGGGCGCGAGATACAGAAGCGCGCTTAACGCGGACAAAACGGGCTTCGCGGATTCGGGAGTGATGAAAAACGATAAAACCGCGTTCGTGGCGTTCGGCGCGACGATCGACGCGATGAAAACCGCTTACGGCGCGACCGATAAATCGTTGGCGTACGCCGTAGAAAATTATCTTACGGATTACGTCGGAGTAAATCATACCGACGTCGAAAAAATAAAGAAAATCATGCTTTCGTCGTATATGCCGAGCGACGTAATTTATCTCGACGGCGAAAGACAGGTTATAGAAGTTTCAAAGCCCGATAACGAAATCAACCTCGGCGACACCGCCTACGAAACTGTCGAAGGGGTTTATCTCGGCGGAAATAAAATCGGCGATTCGATTTCTTTAATCGACGGCGCGAATTTGTCGGGAGTTTACGGCGAAAGAGAATTGACGGTTGCTCTGAATACCGAAAACGGACAGACAATCGTTAAAGTTCCCGTTTTAGTCGTAACTAAATATATCGGCAACGCGGACGATCTTACGGCCTCGTTGACGGTGAGCGAAAACGGAAATTTCGGATATTACGAATTGAAAAACGATATAACGCTCGATTCGCTTTCGAACGGCGCGGCAGGAGTCGCGTTCGACGGGTCAAACGGTTTCCGAGGAATTTTCGAAGGTAAAGGACATACTATAACGTCGGCTCTCGGCGATCACGGTTTATTCGGGTTTGTAGGAAACGGCGCTATTATAAGAAACGTGAAGTTCGATATAAGCGGAAACGTAAACGTTATGAATAAGACGATTATCGCCGATTACGTTCTGGGCGCGCGTATCGAAAACGTAACGATAAACGTGGCGACGGAATCTGCGGTCTTCGGAGCGGACGCGGGGCTTGTAACGTCCGCCGCGTTTAACGGAAATACGGTTACGGGGCTTATCGTGAACGCGAAAAAGGCCGCGGTAAATTCATTGTTCGGCGGCGGGAAATATTTATTCGATAAAAACGAATTCGATTCCTGTTTTGTAAACGTTAAAAATATTAAAGAACTCGCGAGAAATTACGTAAACGGCAATTACGTTTCCGTTTATCTCGAAGACGCGTCCGGATTCGGCGGCGAAATAACCGACGTGATCGATATTTCTGTAGCGGACGTAATCAACGTAAAAGGCGCGAATATCGAATTGAACGTCGGAGAGCGTTTTGCAAATACGAACGTTACGAAAGTCGTTTGCAACGGTATTGAAATAAAAGAACGTAAATTCGAGAACGGCATATTGTATCTGTTCAACGATTTTGCGGTCTTCGGAGAAAATCTCGGTAAAACGGTCATATACGTAACGTTCGAAGCGGACAACGGTATTATCGTCGAAACGAAAATCGGCGTGGTGGCGTTTACCGATTCCGAAGAAGTCGAATTTGACGAAACGCAGGAAATATTCATTAACAGAGCCGAAAACTCGATCGATCTTAAAAATTACGCGGGTTCGACCGTCTATTCGATTTCCGTCGCCGGGTATTATCTCGGAAACGACGTAAATTCTTTGGATATAGGCGTCGGACTCAAGGAAAATAAAACGCTGCACGGACGGCAGATAATGAGTGTGCTTCTCGGTAACGACGGCGGATATTATACGGTTTATATTCCCGTAACGGTCGTTACGGCGGAAATAAGCGATATATCGCAGTTGAACGCCATAATGGCGAGCGACAATACGGAGTATGCGATTCACGGATATTATAAACTCGTTGCCGACGTCGGCAAGTCGTCGGATAACCTTAATAACGGTAACGACGTCAATTGGGAGAACGACGACGGACTCTACGGTTTCCGCGGCACGCTGGACGGTAACGGGCATTCGATAACGGCTACGGTTCTTCAAAAAGGTACGTTCGGAATCGTCGGCAGCGGCGCGGTGATAAAAAATCTTACGATAAACGCGTACGGTTTCGCCGACGGCAGAACGGTTCTGGCAAGGTCGATAAGGAGCGCTACGGTCGAAAACGTAACCATAAACATAGAAAGCGGAGAATCGACCTCTTACCTTACCGAAGGCGGAGTCATAACCGCGCTTATGAGCCATTCGACGCTTTATAAAAATGTAACGATAAATTCGAAGGGCGCGGTGGACACCTTGTTCGGGTGCAATTACTGGCACTACGACAAGAGAAAGGCGAACACGTTTGAAAACGTCAACGTCAACGTAAAATCGATAGGCGGGCTTTCCTGCCTGCGCGCGAACGTAGCGGAGTCGCTCGATCCGATAGACGGAGTAGAGGGCATAACCGTTTCGCTCGTCCGCGTAGTAAACGACGATAACAACGTGTACCTTATAGGCGGAAACGGCGCGGAATTGTCGCTCGGCGAAGGAAACGCCGACGTAACCGAAATTTCTTCGGTAAAACTCGGCGACAGGGACGTAGAATTTGATTTCGCAGACGGAAAATTTACCTTAATCGAAAGATTGACCGTCGACGACGCGGGCGCAAAGACGTTTACCGTTTACGGGTTTGCGGGCGATAAAAAAGTTATAATCTATCTTTCGGTAACGGTTTCGTTGCCTGCCGAAGAGGTTGCTCTTGACGGAACGAGAGAAGTCGTACTTTCCGACGCGACGCAGTACTCCGTAGATTTAGGCGAATACGCCGACGGAAAGGTTATGAACGCTACGTTTGCGGGCGCAGACGCGGCGTACGCGAACGGCAAACTGACTTTGACCGCCGCGTTTAAGACCGACACGCAAAAACACGGCAATCAGACTTTGGTCGTAACGATTGAAAAAGGCGGAAAATATTACGCCGTGAACGTAAAAGTTCTCGTCGTAACCAAAGAAATAACTAATCTCGATGAATTGAAAGAAGCCGTAACCGTTGACGCAAGCGGCGTAAAATACGGTTATTACCGCTTGAAGAACAGCCTCGGAAACAGCAATACCTGGATAAATTACGGAAACGTTTCCAAGTGGAACGTCAACGACGGAAGTTACGGTTTCCGCGGAACGTTCGACGGCTGCGGCAACGAAATCTCGGCAGTTTTTTTCAGTACCGGCTTGTTCGGGACGCTCGGCAACGGAGCGGTCGTACAGAACGTGACTTTTACGCACGTACACGAAGTTAATCGAATGATACTCGGGTATAACATGATCGGCGCGACGCTTAAAAACGTGAAAGTAAACGTAACCGGCGTCGGCGCGACGACTATATCGACCGAAGCGAGCGGACTTCTGACCGCGATATACAGTCATTCGTCAAGGCTTATAAACGTGGATATATCTTCACCCGGCACAGACGTCGATACGTTGTTCGGCAGTTGTATTTATTACGATTATTCCGCAGATTATACGCCCGACGTGTTTGAAAATTGTACGATTAAAGCGAAATCGCTTTTGGGCCTTGCGTGTATAGATAAAACTACCAAAGCGGTGTTGCCGTATACGGGTGTAAGCGGGCTTACCGTAACGATCGGTTAAATGACAGGGGATATATCGCGAAAGCGGTGGTAAATAATATATTTAAGGAGTTAATGATGAAAAAGAAGTTGGCAATTGTTTCGTTGATCGTTTTGTCCGTATTTTCGCTTTTCATCGCCGGTTGTTCGAAAAAGACGGAAAAATATACCGTTACTTTCGATTCGGACGGCGGAACGGAAATAGCAAGCGTTCAGGTCGAAAAGGGTAAGAAAATTACGAAGCCGGAAGATCCCTCGAAAGAGCATTACGTTTTCGGCGGTTGGTATCTTGAAGATACCGAGTGGGTATTCGAAAGCGATACGGTTACGAAGAATACGGCATTGACCGCCAAGTGGACGCCCGAAGTTTATTCGGTAACGCTCAAAAATTACGACGGAACGGTACTCGCGACCGAAAACGTAAGTTACGGTTCGCTTCCGCAATATTCCGCCACGCCCGAAAAACCGAGCGACGCGCAATATACTTACGCGTTCTCGAAATGGGTAGACGAAGCGGGTAACGACGCGAGCCTTTCGAATATCGATAAAAACGTTACTTTGACCGCGACGTTCACCTCGACTTTAAGAAGTTACAAGATAATTTTCAAGAACGGCGAACAGGTTCTGAAAGAAGACGACGTAAATTACGGAACTATTCCCGCCGCCCCCGAAACGAATCCGACCAAAGGATACGATTCCGAAAATCACTACTCGTTCAAGGGTTGGGATAAAACGATTGAAAAGGTTACGGGCGAAGCGGTTTATAACGCGCAATTCAACGCCGAAAAACACGTTTACACCGTAGACGATTCCGACGAAACGACGGATTATATCGTCTGTTCTTGCGGATATAAAGACGAAACCTACGCTTACGATAAGAGGGTAACTTCGAATCGTAAAGAGTTGGCGGTTGACGGAACGGGGCTTTCTCTTACCGTCGAGGGCGCGACTTTCGCTTCGGTTGAAAAAATGACGATTAACGGGGTAGACGTAAGCGGAGAAATCACTTCTTTCGTTATTCCCGACGCCGTAAAGAGCGATAAAGAACGCCACGGTTTACAAGACGTAATTCTTACCGTTAAAGACGAACTCGGATATTCTCACACGCTGAAAGTTCCCGTAACGCTTATAACCAAAGAAATCGCGACTCTCGGCGAGCTTAACGCCGCGCTTAAAGGCGAAGGCGACGAGTACACGATTTTCGGTTATTATAAGTTGACCGAAAATTTAGGCTCGGAAAATTATGACGGTATACAAAACGGCAACAGCCCTGTAAAGTGGCAGAACGCCGAAGGTTTATACGGCTTCCGCGGTACTTTCGACGGTAACAATCACAGCATTTCGGCTATTATTTACGGTAACGGTATTTTCGGGATAATCGGTAAAGGCGCGTGCATTAAAGATTTGACCGTAAACGCTTATCAGTACGTTAACGGCAGAACGACTTTGGCACGTTCGATCACCGAAGCGACTCTTGAAAACGTAGAGATCAACGTTAAGAGCGGTTCGAGCAATTCATACTACGCGGAAGGCGGCGTAATTACCGCTTTGCTCAGCCATTCGTCAAAGTATATAGGCGTAAAAGTAAACGCGACTACCGATCTCGATACGCTTTTCGGTTTCTCTTATTGGAGTTACAATCCGAAGAAAGCGAACACGTTTGAAAATTGCGAAGTAAACGCAAAATCTATCGGCGGTATTATCTGTATAACCGCTGCCGATAAGATTCCCAATCCGATAGTGTCGGTTGCGGGCGTCGAAGGGCTTTCCGTTACGTTCCTTAAAGACGCCGTTACGGCTGACGATATGACTATCGGTCAGGCGGCGGAAATCGATACCGGACTTTCCGAAATAACTTCTATTACTCTCGACGGCGAAGAATTTACTTCGTACGCGTTCGCAAACGGAATGCTTACCATAAACGCCGACGCGTTCAATGCGTTTGACGCGGGTAAGAAGACGTTCAAAATAGTAGGCAAAAACGCAGACGGCATAACGGTTAAATTCGATTTGGTCATAACCGTTAAACTCGTTACCACAGCCGTTACGGCGGGCAACGGCGAGATAGTTCTTTCCGACGCTGCGGAATACGCCGTAAGCCTTGGCGACTATGCCGACGGCGCGGTGATAAACGCGATATTAGCCGACGAAAACGTAACTTACGCGAACGGAAAACTGACTTTGACCGACGCGTTTAAGAATAACGCTCAAAAGCACGGCAATCAGACGCTCGTCGTAACCGTTGAAAAAGGCGGTACTTACTATGCGGTAAGCGTGAAAATCCTCGTCGTAACTAAAGAAATCACGACGATAGATGAATTGACTGCGGCTCTTACGCCGATTGCTGGCGATACCGCTTACGGATACTACCGCTTAAAAACGGACTTATCTTACGGCGGTTGGTATACAGTTGGTTATGCCAAGGATTGGACGGCGACGCAAAGGAGCAATAAAAATTCAGGCTTCCGCGGAACTTTCGACGGGAATGGCAAGAAGATTACGTCGTGGTTCTATCAGGACGGCTTATTCGGAGTCGTCGGCAGCGGCGCTGTAATTAAAAATCTTACGATTGACGTCAAACAATACGGCGTCAACAGTAATTTTAATTTAACGCTCGGATATTCCATGATGGAAGCGACTTTGGATACGGTAACGATCAACGTACTTTCGGGTGGCGCAACGAGTATTCCCACAAACGCAGCATTCGGGCTTTTGACTTGTTTGGGCGCGTATGGTAACACGTTGAAAAACGTGAACATTAACGCTGACGGAATCGGAATAGATACGTTGTTCGGAACGGGATGTTGGTTTACTTATCCGACGGATTATGCGGCTAATACGTTTGAAAATTGTACGATAACCGCACAATCTCTTATAGGTCTTGCTTGTACGGATAACGCCAATAAGACAGTTATTCCATATAAGGGCGTAAGCGGGCTTACCGCTAATATTCCGGCGTGATTATCGACCGATAACGAAATATTAAATCCGGCGGACGAAATTCGTTCCGTCCGCCGATTAAAATATTTAAGGAGCAAAAAATGAAAAACAAATTACTTAAAAGAACGATGTGCGCCGCTATGGCGTTGTGCGTATCCGCCGCGGCTATTTCCTGCGGGAATAAAAGCAACAACGGCGGCATAGGCGACAACCCGGGCGGAACGAAGAAAACCGAAATAAGTTTTCTTCACTTCGACGGTACCGCTACCAGAAACGGGGCTATAAAATGGCTTGAAGACGCAGCGCAGAGATTTGCCAAAGAAAAAGAAAACGAAGAGTACGAGAGCGGCAAAAAGGGCGTTAAAGTCAGAGTTTCGACGAGCAAATTGATACCTTACGCCACGCTCGGCTCGGACGGTAACGATATTTACCTTGACGAAGGCATGGCGGATATGTACAGATATTCCGCGTCGAACAACCTTTTACAACTCGACGAAGTTATCGATCACATCAAAAACGACGAAGGTCTGACTATCGACCCCGACGGAGAAAAAAGTTTACTCGGCGCCGAAAGTTCCGACGGCGTCCGTCATTATTACGGACTTCCTCAATACGAGTGGTTTAACAGTCTTACTTACGACGTAGATTATTTCAATCAGGAAGGTTTCTATTTCGCCAAGGAAGGAGCGACCGAGTATAAGGAATTCAACGGTAAGACGTTCGGAACGTCGAGATTCGTAAAAGCGGGCGTATCTCCCGAAAAAATGCAAAAATCGTGTGGTCCCGACGGCGAATACGGTACTATCGACGACGGTTTACCGTCTTCTCTGGAAGAACTTGCCAAACTTTGCGAATATATAAAGTCCAAAGGCGGCGCTCCCTTCCTCATTCCCGGCAGCGGCTCGGTTTATTCTTTCCACATGACGCAGGCTCTCTGGGCGGCTCTCGAAGGCGCGGACACGATGAAGAGCATAACGGCAAACTTCTCGGATAAACCCGTAACCGTGGTTAAAGGTTTCAAAAGCGGCGAATATTTATTCGGCGATAATAAAATTCAGGTACCCGAAACCGAAGAAGTGGTTCTCGATAACACCAACGGTTATAAAATGTACGATATGGCTTCGAGATATTACGCGCTTGCGTTTATGCAACTTGCCGTAGACAATGTGTGGTTCCATTCCGACAGTTTAGACACGAGTACGACCGCAGATACCGTACAGGCTACTTTAATCGCGCCCAGCGGCACGAGAGCGGCTATGTATATAGACGGTACTTATTGGTATCACGAAGCGAAACTCAGCAGTCTTGCTCCGTTCGAACTCTGGGAAATGACCAACCCCGGTAAACCCCGCAAACTCAGTTTCATGAATTTGCCGACTCAACTTACGGGTTCGGTCAAAGAAGGCGAAGGCAAGAAGAACACGATACTTAACGTAGGTTCGTCTTATATTTTCGTAAACAAGCGCGTAGAGGAAAACGCCGGCAGAAAGAGAGCGGTTCTCGACTTCCTTAAATTCCTTTACACCGAAAAAGAACTTGCCGCGTTTACCGAATACCTCGGTATGACTATTCCCATAAACTATAAATACGACAAGACCAAACTCGGCGATTATTATTATACGAGTCTTGCCGAAATTAAAGAGAACTCCAACGTAGTAACTACCGCGTCGGATAATCCTATTCAGTATAAAAACCGGTCTAACTTCATTCTCGGCTTCGGCGGTGCGCTTAGCTATTTCGATCTGAACGGCGAAACTCACATGGAAGGTTATTTCGACGCGTATAAGAAAGGAATTACCGCAAAAGACATATTTAACGGTTCCGGGCTCAGCGAAGGAACGTGGAAGACGTTACTCAAAAACGCGGGCGTAAAAGCGTAAACGATTTACGCAAGTCAAAAATTTTCGGCGATGCCGCCGACGGCTACCGAAAGGCAGCCGTCGACGGCGGAGCGTTAAGAGGTATAATCGGTATGATAAACGTGAAAACGGGCAAGAGAATCGTTATCGAAAATAAGCGGAAAGCAATTTTTTCGCTCGTTATGCTGGCGGTTCCGATCGCGCATTTTTTGGTTTTTTACCTGTATATAAATTTAAGTTCGTTTTCTTTGGCGTTCAAAAAATACGAAATCAGGGAAGGCGTCGGGCTTGTGTCGAGTTTTGCAAAATTAGACAACTTCAAAGACGCCTGTCGCATACTTTTCGGAGCAAGCGGGTGGAGCAAAATTAAAAATTCGCTTATATTCGAATCGGTAAATTTGTTTTTGGTTACGCCGCTTACTCTTATTTTCGCTTTTTATATTTATAAAAGGGCGTTTATGGGTAAGTTCTTCAAGGTTATGCTGTTTATGCCGTATATCCTTTCGGAGATAATAGTCGCAACGATATATAAGTATATGACGAATAACGTCATACCCTATATTTTCGAACAATGGTTCGGTCTGAAAATTCCGCAATTGCTTGCGGACTCCAAAACGCAGATGGTTACCGCAATCGTTTTCAATATGATAATGTGGCTCGGCATAAACAGCCTTATCTATTCGAGCGCGATGGAAGAAGTAAACGTTTCTATGTCCGAAGCGGCGCAACTCGACGGCGCGAACGTGGCGCAGGAATTCGTTTACGTTACGATACCTACCATATTCCCGACGATAGTAACTTTGTTCATCGTCGCTCTGGCTGCGGTGTTTACGGATCAGTTCAGAATGCTTTCGTTGTTCTATTATCTGCCCGGCGAGCTCGATAATATGGGCTTCTATCTCTTCATGCAGGCGAGCAGAACGGACGTTATACCCACCGCAACGGCAGATCTGACTTACGGAGGGTTATCCGCTATGGGGCTTTTGCTTTCTTTCGTGGTTATCCCCGTAACGCTGGTAACCAGACATCTTCTGAACAAATACGGACCGAGGGCGGATTGATATGAAAAAAAGACAGGAAAGAAATACGGTTACGACCGTGATACTCGTAATCGTGTTTACGGTGCTTATAATTTATTCTTTGTCGGTAATACTTTCACTGATCTGGGGCGTTCTTACCTCGCTTAAAAGTTGGTATGATTTCGAGGGACGAATTCCGGGAGCGGGCAAAAACTATCTCGGATTTCCTAATCTCGACAAATCTCTCGTTAGTCCGAACGGAAAACTCATCATGCACAGTCGCAGAGAATTCTTCGAGTTGTTTAACTATCAGACGGTTGTAAAGAATTTTAAGATGAGTAAAACCACCGAGTATTATGCGAGCGGTTCGTTGGCTAAAATTTCTCACTCGACTAAAGTATGGTTCGGCAACGCCGAAAACGGCGCGACGTTTATCGATATTCTGATAAATACCTTGCTGTACACTATCGGCGGCGCGGGAATAATGTGCTTTATGCCTGCGTTGACCGCCTATATAACCGCAAAATACGATTACGTCTGGTGTAAAGCGTTACATATTATAAACATCGTTATAATGTGTATACCTATCGTCGGAAGGTATCCGACCGAACTGACGTTTCTGAGAAACAGCGGATTATACGATACGATGCTGGGTAACTACGTTCAGAAAATGACCGGCGGGGGTACGTATTATCTCGTTTATTACGCCTTTTTCAAGGGGTTGTCGGACGTATACAGAGATGCGGCTTCGATAGACGGCGCTTCGGAATTTGCGATTACGTTCAGAATTTATTTCCCGCTGGCGCAAAAGATGATACTTACGGTATTTCTGATACAGTTCGTAAATCTGTGGAACGATTATCAGACTTTGTATCTGTATCTTCCGTCTTATCCCACGCTTGCGTATTCGGTATTCTATCTCGTCATCGAATCGTCTAACAGTCAATTAAAGACTATACCGATGACAATGGCGGCGTGTATGCTTCTCGCCGTACCGATACTCGTATTATTTATCATATTCAAAGACAAACTTATGGGCAGTATATCGCTCGGCGGTATCAAGGAATAAGGAGTAAAATGGTGAAAACGAAAAAAGTTAAAATTTTATCGGCTTTACTCGTCGCCGTAACGGCTTCGCTTGCGATTGCGTTTTTATCCGGATTCGGTAAAGACAAAAGAGTTTACGCCGCCGAATTATCGGTGGAGGGTATAAAAACCGATTATCTTTACAACGATTCGCTTGCCGTACCCAAAGCGGCTACGGTAATAATAGACGGCGAAGAATACGCTTCGGATTCGTTTTACGTGGTATTGCCCGACGGCAATCGTATCTCATCCGACAGACTCGTTCTGAACAAATGCGGAAAGTACTCCGTCGTGTACGAAAAGAAACTCGGCGGCAAATATTACAGCGCGTCGAAAGAGTTTTCGGTTAAAAAGAAAATTTTCGAGTTGACTTCGGGAAGCGACAGCGTGAATTACGCGACGCTTAACGGTTACTTCAACGCGATGGGTTATACGAAGGGGCTGAAAATAGGTTTAGCCGAAAGCGACGTTTTCGCGCTCAATAAACCATTTAATATATACGAAAACAATCTGGTCGATCTCATTTCGTTCAACTGTATGCAAAACGACCCGATCGTCTGCAACTTTATAACGCTGAGGCTTACCGATTGTTACGACCCGTCGATATATATGGATATAATGTATAAATGTACCAAGTGGACCGAAACGGCTATCGTGGCGGGTACTTGCGGCGGAAAGACCGTCGGACTTTCTCTGGATCAGACGGGAAATATCAAGGTCGACGATAAGTCTTATACGATTGCCGCAAACGGTACGAGCGTTTACGGAAACAATCCGGGTAACGGCAGTTATTCGAATTTAAGTTATTATCTCGATACCTCCGACCGTGATAAAATCAAAGTTTACGTCCGCGTAGGCGACGGTACCGCCGAATCTCTCGTAGCGGAGATAAACAATGACAAAGTATATCAATATTCGTTCAAGGGCTTTACCGACGGAAACGTATTTTTATCGCTCCGGGCATCGTCGCTCGTAGGCGTTACGGAAGCCCCCGTCGAACTTGCCAAAATAGGCGATATATCGGGCGAAGACTTTCTTACCAAAGATTTTTACGACGACGATTTAAGCCCGATTTTCTATCCCGACGATTTCAAAAAAGAATATAAAGTTGCGGTTGGCAAAGAAATAGTCGTTCCGTCCGTCGAAGTTTACGACGATTACGGCATCAGAGGACTTGCCGATTACGTCGTCACTTACGAAAAGAACACCGCGGGCGCGTGCAATATCGGCGTTAAAAACGGCAGATTCGTGCCGACCAAAAAAGGCGCTTATACCGTAGATTACATCGCTTACGACGTGTACGGCAATAAAAACGAATTATCGTTTAACCTGTTCGCTATATCCGCTACGGACGGAATAACCGCCGTCATAGAGCCTGATTCCGACGTTTCGGCGGGCGAAAGACTGAAACTTTCGGGTATAGTTAAGATTTCGTCGCTCAACGAAGACGTTCTGAAGACCGAAATCACCGTAACCGAACCGGACGGTAACGTCGTATCCGCCGCATACGATCAATCGTATTTCTTCCATAAAGTCGGAGAATACTCGATTAAATATAAATACTACGATATATTCTACGGCGGAGAAACGGCGGCGACCGTAAACGTTACGGCAAATACCGCGCCGAAATTCGAAAACGATTATCTTTACAGCAATAAATACTATATAAAGAACGCCGAATATTCGCTTTTCGACGTAAAAGCGATGAATTATACCGAAAGCGGAAGCAACGCGGTCGCAACGAAAACTTACGTTTCGTACGACGGCGGCGAATATAAAGAAATCAATCCGAAAAAATTCGTTATCGAAGGTAATTCGACGGTTAAGTTCAAAACGGTATGCTCGGATAACGCCGCCGTCTTTATCGAAAGCGAAGAAAGGAAAATCGTCGACGTCGGATACGGCGTAGACGGGACAGTCGAAATAACGGAATATTTTGCCGGGAATATGACCGCGAAAATAGCGGACAGAGTCCCCGAACTTACCGCCGCGACGTCAGACGCGTATTTCGAATTCGTAAATCCGCTTTCGTTCTCTCAGTTCGGTTTAGGCTACGAAATCCCTCTGATGTCCGACGGAAGACGGCAAAGCGTAAATTCGATGACGATTACGCTTACCGACTATTTCAATCCCGACAACAAATACGAAATCGTACTGAGCGGTAAAAACGGCAGGTACTTCGTAACGCTCGGAGGCGAAACTTATTCCATTACGAACGAGTGGAACGGCGCAAGTCTTTCGGTTAAAATATACGAAAATATCGCGATGGTCGGTTCGAGAAATATCGAAGTTACCAATCCGTTTGAAAACGATCTGTGCTTTATGAGCGTCGGTTTCGACGGCGTAAAAGCGGGATTTAAGTTAAGGGCGGAAGAAATCTGCAATCAGGGACTCAGTACCGTGAGCGATGCATCGACGAGAGTAAGCGATGAAGTAGCCCCGCTCGTCTATGCAAAACTGCCTGAAAAAGTCGGTTATCTCGGACAGGAGATAGTCCTTTCAAGACCTTATGCGACGGACGTTTTATCTCCTTCGTCTTACGAAAATCTTTCGGTAACCGTCTATAAAAACGGTAATCCGGTAAAAGACGTAAACGGCAGGGCGTTGAACGGCGTTACCGATTTCGATAACGAAGTCAGGTTCGCGCTCGGTGAATTCGGTAAGTATTCCGTCATATATAACTACACCGACGGCGCGGGAAAAGAATCGACGCCCTTGTTCAGAATCGTTACCGTCGTAGACGTCGAAGCCCCCGTACTCGTTCTGCCCGACGAAGGCAAGACGATTAACGTGAAAGTCGGCAAGGCTTTCGCTCCGGACTTCGAGGCTTCCGATAACGTTACGGACAGCGCGAGACTTAAAGTATATTATATTGTAAAAGACGCCAACCAAAACTTCGTTTCGACGAGTACTGCCGACATCGTGATTTCCAAAGCCGGCAAATATACGATTATCGTTTACGTGGTAGACCAGGCGGGTAACGGCGTAAGCAAGAGTTATTACGTCAACGCAAAATAAGGAGTGACTATGAAAAAGATTGCCATATTATTGAGCGTTATATTATCGGTTACGACTCTGTTCGTCGCCTGTTCTAAAAGCGGCGCGGACGCAGGCGGAAACGACGTTTCCGCACAAACGGAGTATTCCGGCGAGTTGGCGGTAAATAACGCCGATTTCAAAAAGTTTACCAAAGTTTATAACGAAAACCATTCTTTCTCGTATAAAGACGCGGGTTCGTACATGGTGAGAAACGGTAAGACTGCGTACAGGGTCGTAATTCCCGAAAACGCAACTTCCGATATAGAATACGCCAAATCCGAATTGTCGAGATTTTTTAAGGAAGCCACGGGTATAAACCTGAGGTTCGTTTCCGATAAAAACCTTACGCATAGCGCGGATAACAGATATATATCCCTCGGCAATACGAATCTTTATAAAAGCCTTAATCGTAACGACGATATGACCGCGCTTAAAAAAGACGGTACCAAAATTTTCACGAAAGATAAAACCGTCTATATAATCGGCGGGGAACAGTCGGGGGTTATTAACGGCGTTTACGATTTTCTGAAAATAAATTTCGGCTTCGAGGCTTTTTACTCCGATTGTTATACGCTTAAAACGAACGTTACCGATCTTAAACTTCTCGATTACGACGTAACCGATATTTCGGATATAGAATATCGTCAGAGAATAGGTTATGCGGCGGGTTTTTCGGATAATGCCGACGGCAAGATGATATCGTACCGTTTAAGAACGCTTGACAGTTACGGTGATCTGCTTCTTCCCATTCACACGGGCGACACGAGAACGACCGAAGTCAAAAACAATCATAACAGTAAGTATTTTCTTCCCGAAGAAAAATGGCTTGCCAAGTACCCCGAATTTTACTCTGGTAACGGGCAACTTTGCTATACCGCGCACGGCAAGGACACTTACGACGTTATGACGACGCTCTGCGCCGAAAAAATCGAGCAGTCTCTTCGCTGGTACCCCGCCGCCGAATATCCGCAATATAAATCCGTTCTTTTAGGACAGATGGATAACGTTGCGATGTGCGGTTGCACGACTTGTTCTAACATGAAGAGCGAACACAACGATTCCAACTCCGCCGCGCTTATGAAGTTCATGCACGACGTAGGCAAGAAAGTCAATGCGTGGATGGCTCTCGAAGAAAATGCGGAATATCGCAGAGAAAACTTCAAATATATGTTCTTCGCGTATCTCGATACGTCGCGTCCTCCGTTTACCGAAGACGAAAACGGTAACCTCGATATAAAGAAAGATCTGGCGTTTAACGACGACGTGAACGTTGCGCCTTTCTTCGCGCAAAGCCACCTTCATACGGGTGTCGCGTTCAATTCGGATACCAACCTCGAACAAAAAGAGTATATCAGACTCTGGGGTAAGGCATCCCCCGGTACGTGGGCGTGGTCTTACGGCGGATTCTACAACGACTTCTTTACGTTCTGGGATCTGTACAGTTTCTATCCGGACTATTATAAATATCTTACGGCAAACGGTTACTCGCTTACCTTCCCGCAGATTAAAAGTTGTCAGACGGGGGCAGATACGGGATTCAACGTTTTCGCCATCTATATGTATTCCAAGTTGGCGTGGAACAGCGAACTCGACATGCAAACGATTATCGACGATTACTTCGATGCGATGTACGCCGAAGCGAAAGAGCCGATGCTGGAAATGTTCAACGATTTAAGGTTGTGGTTCGCAAGATGCGTTACGGACTTCCACTGGGAATGGTCTGCGAATATGAACGGAAGTATTTCGGGTACTCTGCAATTCGTTAAGGAGGGCGATCTTGCCACTATGTTCGGTCATCTTGACGACGCGTATGCGAAAATCGAGATGTATAAAAAAGACACGGCAAAATATTCGAGTCTTAAATCGCATATCGACATGGAATGGCTTTTCCCCGCAAAAGTCGCAATTTCGAACGATACGGGTTTGTTTACCGAAAGTCAGGTTTCGGAGATGAAAACGAATTTCAAATCGTGCGTAAGGACGCTCGGATTGAGATATATCAAAGAGTTTACCAGTATAGAACCCTTCATTAACAGTTTATAACGAGAGGGAAAACGAAGATGAAAAAATTTATTCTTTTTATAACGATTGCGCTTTCGGCTTTATCGATGGCGTTATGCGTCGGCTGTGCGAGAGGCAACGATTCCGGCGGGAAAAAAGATAATGCGAAAGACTCCGAAAACGGTAGGATTTCGCTGTCCGTCACGTCCGCGGATATGATATTCGGCGATAAATTGGATATTATATGTTTTTACGGCGGAAACGATACGGTAAAATGGACTTCGTCGGACGAGTCGGTTGCGACCGTAGATAACGACGGTTCGGTTTCCACCGTAGGCATAGGGGATTGCGAAATTACCGCCAAAGCCGACGGAGGCTCGGCGACTTGCGCCGTTTCCGTATCTATGGGCGATTATCTGCCCGAACTTAAAGTATTGCATATTAAAGACGACGAACTCGTTCTGCGCGTGGGCGATAATTTCGAACCGGAAGTCAAAGTTTTGTTCAACAAAGTTTACTACGATTGCGAAATCGGAATTACAACGTCTAAAGACGGGATTATCGGATATGCGGACGGGAAAATAGCGGCTGAAACAGAGGGCGAAGTTTCGGTGACCTTTACGGGCGAATGGCAAAACTTTACGGCAGACAGGCTTAATAAGGAAATCAGAATAAAGGTAATCGAAAACGTAGAATACAATAACAAAATCGTCATAGGCGGCAACGCTGTCGATTCGTCGGCGGTGGAAATATCCGTAGTTGCCGAATGGCAGGGCGAAACTTATCCGAACGTAGCCGAAGTCGATTCGTCGGTAACGATCAACGGAAGCGATTACGCCTGCGAATTTACCGCCGAAAACGAAGATTTGTTGAATCTCGAAAAGATTGCGGACGGTAAAGTCAAGATCGGCGCGAACGGTATAGGCGATACGTTTTTGACGGCGAAATACGTCGGCGAAAACGGCAGAGTTTACGAAACGAAAATTGCGGTAACGGTATATTGCCCCACGGCGGTTTACGACGGACAACTTGATTTTTGCGCGTCGAAACCCATAGACGTGGCGAGCGTTTTCGGAACTCAGTACGCCAGAATTTTATCGGTAACGCAGGGTAACAAAACGTTGAAATCGGAGATGAACTATATCGAAGGCGTAAAGATTGCCGGCGACGAAACCGAACCGATGACGATTTTAACCAACGTCGGCGGATACGTGTTCGAAAACGTTTTCGGCTACGACGTCGAACTTACGAAAGATAATATTTTCGAAACTCTTCTTCTCGGAAGGGGCGACCTTATAAAAAAAGGATATTATATTCTCAATTCGGATATAACCGAAGCGATCGACTTTACTTCGCAGGCAAAATGCGCATATAAAGACGGCGACGCGGGCAATACTTATTTTTGCGGAACGTTTGACGGAAGAGGTCATATTTTTAGCGCGAAAGTCGGCGAAAACGGAGTGTTCGGCGGATTGTTCAACGGGGCGGTAATCAAAAACACCGAGTTTATATTTGAATTTTCCGACAAGTCGTCTTCTTGCGGGTTGGCGAGCAACGAAGCGACGTTCAATCATCAGAAAGGGGCGGTTAAGTTGAACAATATAGCCGTCAAAACGAAGAATTATTATCTTAACTCTTACGCGCTTTTCGCGTATTGCAACTTCAATCTCGAAATGCAGGACGTATACGTCAACATAAGCGGAACGGAAAAATTACCCGATTACACGGGTGTAACGACCGAAATGGCGGCGTTATTCCATTACGACCTTACGGCTACGATGGCGTCCAACGACGGTAAGTTTAAGGGAGGCTTCAGAAATATTTTCGTCGTAACGGGTAAGTTTATGCCTATGGCGTGCAGTAAATGGTATAGCGGTTATACGTACGTATCTTACGCCAAAAACGACGAAGCGCATCTCGGCAATTTCAAACCCACGGGATACGATCATCTTTACACTTATTGCCACGTCGTGGCAGACGAAGATAACGATCCGCAAACGCTTGCATACTACGGAACGCTGCTGTACGGCGGATCTGCGCCTCGTCCGTTCGCGTGGATTTTCAAAGCCCGCGCGGATATAACCGACGGCGGCATAGAAAGATACGACACCGCTTTCGAATTATCGAAAAAAACGGATAAAATCGGTGACTGGAACGTAACGTAACGAATAATGAAAAATAAAACCGTAATAAAAATACGCTCCCGGATAAACGGGAGCGTAAAACTCGAAATTAAAAGCGAAAAACAAATTTCTAAAGTGAAATTCGCCGTAATTAAAGACGGCGATTTTCGCTTACTTATCGAAAGCGAAGTAAATTCCGCAGCCGTTTTTACGGGCGAAAGCAAAGTGGAAAATCCGAGGTTGTGGAGCATATCCTCGCCCGAACTTTACGAATATACGACCGAAGTCGTGTACGCGGACGGCGAAAAAGAAACTTTAACGGGCAAATTCGGATTCCGCGAAATAAGTACGGACTCCAAAAATATTCTACTCAACGGAAAGCCGCTGTACGTACGCGGATTTATCCGCGGGGCAAAGGCGCACGACCACGCAAACCTTTCGGGATTGCCGCTTAAAGAATTTTACGCGAAAAACCTTAAAGAAGCCAAAAAATTCGGCTTCAATTTCGTAAGGTTTCACTCCGTCGTACCCGAAGAAGAGTTGTTTCAGGCAGCCGACGAAGCGGGAATACTCGTACACGTCGAACTCCGCCCGCCGCACGATATTTACAATAACCTCGAAGAGATGGTAACGACAGGCAGAGCGATCGTCCCCGAAGAATTTCTCGAAGAAACGGTTAATAAATACTTCAATCATCCGTCGTTGTGCGTGTATTGCGTGGGCAACGAGATTAAAAAGGCTTGCGCGGACGATATACGAAAGGTCAAAGAAAAACTCGACGAACTCGACGGAACGAGGCTCTTTCTCGATACGTGCGCCTGGGGCAAAAACAATCGCCCCTACGCGGATATGGACGTACAGCATTTAAGTTATTATTTTCCGTTCGGAAAGCACGCGGGTATGTACGACGATACCGAAAATCTGCTGGCGGCGAATACGGACGAAAACGAGCCTATGAAGACGGAGAGCGACGGCTGCGAAATCGTAAGGGATTTATATTTCAACGTTCCGCTTATCGCGCACGAAGTGTGCCATTATACGGCTTTAAGGGATTTTTACGCGCTTAAAGAAAAGTTTATTAAAAGCGGCGCGCCCATGCCGTGGTGGATAGACGAAGAGATAAAACTCGTCGAAGAAAAGGGATATAAAGAATCGTTCGGCGAAATGTTCGCGGCAAGCAAGCATTTTCAGTTTATCTGCTGGAAAACGGCTTACGAAGAAATGCGTAAAAGTCCGATATTGGGCGGGTTTCACTTTCTGCAATTTGCGGATACCGACGCGTACGAAAACTCCAACGGGGTGGTCGATTGTTTCGACGACGAAACCTGTGTAAAACCCGAAGAATTTTTGAAATTCAACGGCGATAGAGTGATTATCGCGGATTTGGGCAAGAGAAATCGCTACCTTTCGGAAGAGATAACCGTGCCCGTATATCTGTCAAATCTCGGCGAAGACGACGTTAAAAAGGCGGACCTTGATATATCCGTCGAAAAGGACGGAAAGAGTTACGTCGGCTGTTCGATGAAAAATCTCGACGTTACGCGAAAAGGCGCGTATAAACTCTGCAAAACGAGAATAACGCTCCCGAACGAAAGCGGGGTATACGCGTTAAAAATAAAACTCGTCGCGAAAAACGAACTTTATTGCGAAAACGAATGGACTATATGGTTGTACGATAAAAACGAAAATAAAGAAACGTACGCCGATTTCGTGTCTTACGACGACGGCAGCGTCGTTATAACCGACGATATGAAGACTGCTTTTTGCGCTTTGGAAAACGGGAAAAGAGTATGCCTCGTATATCGCTCGGAATGGACGCGACACCGCCGTAATCCCGGTATGAAAAATCCCGAGTATGCGTTTAAGGCGAGTTGGAATCGCTTTAAGCCCGTTATATGGGACAGAGGGACGAATTTCGGCGGGCTTAACGATAAAAAGACTCTTAATAAATACGGTTTTCCGTGCGAAGACTATTACGATTTCAACTATTGCGAAATAAGCGAAGACTGCGATAAAATCGTACTCGACGATTTCCCGGTAAAGGTTAAGAAGTTGGTAAGCGGTATAGATAAGAGTTCGCGCGACAGATTCGACGCTTATAAAGACGCGTATAATCTGCCCGAACTTATGCCGGACAGAACGCTCCGCGATTTCGGATATGCGTTCGAACTTAAATCGGGAAAAGGCAGATTGCTCGTATGCGGGTTTAATCTGACGGGGATGGACGAAAACGAACCGTCGGCAACCGCAATGTCGAAGTTTATTAAAAACTACGTAAAAAGCGACGATTTCAATCCCGAAAACGAAATTCCGCTCGAAGAATTAAAGGCTTACGCCAAGCGTTGCGCGAAAGAACCCGTAAGAGAGCGCACGATGACTCAATTCTGGCAACTCGACGACGCTCCCGTAGAAAGCCCGGAATTCTGGCGCGAAGCGAAAGAATATCTTAAATAACTTAAAACTTTTGCCTCGTCGCCGAAATAAGCGACTGTACGATGAGAAAATTATTGCGGACGCCTTGCGGTTTTCGCAGAAAGGAACGTTAAAAATATGAGTAAAAGTCGAAAAGAGTTGAAAAAACTTATATCCGGAATGAGTTTGGAAGAAAAGGCGTTGCAATTAACGCAGTTTCCCTCATACGAGCTGGACGACAATCAGGAAAAGATCGTGACGGGCTTCAGCCATTTAGGCAGCGTAGAACGCGAGTCGTTGTGGCATATCGGTACGATCTTAAACGCTCCGAACGCCGAAGCGGTTCAATCTATCCGTAAAAAGCGTAAGGAAAAGGGGATAGACGATCCTCTTCCGATAATGTTGGACGTAATCCACGGTTACAGAACGGTTTATCCCGTGCCTGTCGCTCTGTCTTGCAGTTTCGACACCTCGCTTATCGAAGATTGCGCGGAGCTTGCCGCAACCGAAGCGAAATACGACGGTATAGACGTTACCTTTTCGCCCATGGTAGATTTAGTTCGCGACGCGCGTTGGGGCAGAGTTATGGAAAGCGGCGGCGAAGATCCGTATTGGGGCGGAGAAGTCGGCAAAGCGACGATCCGCGGTTATCACAAGGGCGGAATTGCCTGTTGCGTGAAGCACTTTGCAGGTTACGGAGCCGCCGAGGCGGGGAAAGAATATAATACGACCGATATTTCCGACCGGAATCTGCGCGAATATTATTTGCGCCCGTATAGGGAGTGCCTTAAAGAGAACCCCGAAATGTTCATGAGTTCGTTTAACCTCTTAAACGGCAAGCCGATTTTGGGGCATAAGGACATTATGGTCGATATGCTTCGTAAAGAATGGGGCTTCGACGGCGTTGTTATTTCCGATTATAGTTCGGTCGAAGAACTGTACGAACACGGTTATTGCGCTACCGGCGAGGACTGCGCGCGCGTTTCCATAGAAAGCGGACTCGATATCGAAATGGGTTCGACCGTTTATGCGGGGCTTTTGCCGAAACTCGTTCGGGAGGGCGTTATATCCGAAGAAAAACTCGACGAGTCGGTTTTGCGTGTTCTTGAACTGAAAAATAAACTCGGTATGTACGAAAATCCCGACAGATACGCCGATACTAAGAAAAGAGACGAAATTACGCTTTCGGAAAGTGCGAGAGATTTGGTGAGAAAAGCAGCGGAAGAGAGTTGCGTTTTGCTGAAAAACGACGGAATACTTCCCCTAAGGGAAAACGCGAAAGTTGCGTTTGTAGGTCCTTTTGTCGAGGAGCGCGAAATTATAGGCAACTGGTCGAAAAAAGCGCGTATGGAAGATACCGTAAGCGTTAAAGAAGGCGTTGAAAAACTCTTAAAACACGCCGTACCGTGTGCGCGCGGTTGCTCATGGAAGTTGTTCGATATTGACGAAAGCGGGTTTGAAGAGGCGGAAAAGGTGTGCAATGACGCAGACTTTATAGTGGCGTGCGTCGGCGAGCATATGCTGAATTCGGGCGAAGCCCATTCGCGCACGGATATCCGTATTCCCGAAATTCAGCGTAAGTTCGTCGCCCGCCTTCATAAATTGAACAAGCCGCTTGCGCTCGTCGTGTTCGGCGGCAGACCGCTTGCGCTCAGCGACGTCGAGAAACTTGCCGACGCGATTTTATACGTCTGGCAACCGGGCACCGAAGGCGGCAACGCTATTGCAAATCTCATATACGGTAAAGCCAACCCTTGCGGGAAAACGGTTATGAGTTTTCCGCGCTCTGTGGGGCAGTGTCCGATTTATTACAATCATTTTTCGACGGCAAGACCGAAACGGAAAGACATTCCGTCGTTTTATAGCGACGAAAGATTCCGCTCGGGTTATGATGACGAATATAATTCTCCGCTTTATCCTTTCGGTTACGGGCTTTCGTACACGAAATTCGAGTATTCGGACTTTAAGTTGTCGGCAAAAAAACTTAACCGCGGCGGGAAAATCACGGCGAACGTGAAGTTGAAAAACGTCGGAAAATTCGGCGGATACGAAATCGTTCAATGGTATCTGCGCGATTTATTCGCGTCCGTCGTGCGCCCAGTAAAGGAACTTAAAGGCGTTGAAAGAATTTTCTTAAAAGAGGGCGAAGAAAAACTTATAACTTTCGAAATTGCGGAAGAGACGCTGAAATTTTACACCGACGGCGGAGAGTTCGCTGCCGAAACCGGCGCATTCGAGCTGTTTGTCGGCGGGAATTCCGAGGATTGCTTAAAAGCCGATTTCGAACTTATCGATTAAAACGGAAAAATATCTTAAATAAACGTAAACGCTATGTCAAAAGATCTGAAATTAAAGTACGGAACTCCCGCCGAAAGGACGAACGAGGGCTGGGAAAAATATTCCCTGCCGATCGGGAACGGTTACGGCGGAGCGAGCGTGTTCGGCGGAACGGACGAAGAGAGGTTGCAGTTTACGACCAACGTTTTCGCCAATACGTTTCGTCAGGGCGGGGTATCGAATTTTCTTGAACTGTATATAGAATTTAACGACGTCGCCGAAAACTACGAACGCGGGCTCGATATAAAAACGGGTATCGCGTTTTCTTCGTATAAATCGGCGTTCGGATTAACGAAGAGAGAGGCGTTTTTCAGTTACCCGGATAACGTATTCGCATACCGCGTAAAAACCGAGAAACCGAAAGACCTCAGAGTAAGGGCGGAGATACCCTATCTCGGCGTAAGGAGCGCGGACGACGGCGGAAGAACGGGCGAAATTTTCGCGAACGACGGCTGCATCGAAATAAAGGGTACGCTTCCGTCGAGAAATTTATCGTACGACGCGAAAGTCGCAGTTATAACCGACGGCGAAAAGACGATAGAAAACGACGAAATCGTCGTGAGAAACGCTCTGTACGCCGTTATATTGCTCGTTTTCGATACGTCGTATAAACTTTGCCCCGAAGCGTTTTCCACGCACAGAGCGGTAGGCGAAGACCCGACCGAAAAAGTCGCGGCAAGATTGAATTCTGCGTTGAAATCCGGTTACGAAAAACTTAAAGAAAGACATATCGCCGATTTTTCGTCGATTATGAACAGGGTAGAGTTTGATATAGGCGGGCGCTATGACGGCAGGACGACGGACGAACTTTTATCGTCGTATAAAGAGGGAAACGACGAGCCCTATCTTGAAGAGGTTTATTATCAATACGGCAGGTATCTGCTCGTTTCTTCGTCGAGAAGAGGAACGCCGCCCGCGTCGCTGCAAGGCGTATGGACGGTACACGATAAGTCGCCCTGGGGCAGCGGATTCTGGCACAATATAAACGTTCAGATGAACTATTGGCACGCCTTTTCGGCGAATATAGCCGAAACGTTCGACGCTTACGCGGATTTTTTCAAGGCGTATCTGCCCGAAGCGGAGAAAAACGCGAAAGAATGGATAAAAGAAACCAACCCCGAAAACGCCGACGACGATTGCGGCTGGATAATCGGTACGGGCGCGTTCTGTTACGAGGTAGAAGGTAAAAATCCGAACAGTCATTCCGGGCCGGGAACGGGCGGACTTACCGCAAAAACGTTTTACGATGCGTACGATTTTACCCGCGATAAAGAATTTTTGAAAAATTACGCCTATCCCGCCGTTCACGGAATGGCAAAATTCTTAAGAAAGACGCTACGGGACTACGACGGCAGAAAACTCTGTTCGTTTTCGGCTTCGCCCGAACAGATATTGTCGGGTGAATGGGTAAACGAACATAAATATCAGCAATACTATCATACCGTAGGCTGTTCTTTCGACCAACAGATGGTGAAAGAAGTATTCGCCGACGACCTTAAATTATCCGAAGTTCTCGGCGTATACGACGAAACGAATAAGTTCGAAGAGGAAAATATAAACTCGCTCGACGCCGTTCGCATCGGGTATAGCGGACAGATAAAGGAGTACGACGAAGAAAACTTCTACGGCGAAATAGGAGAGGCGAAACACAGACACTTATCTCAACTCGTGGCGTTGATGCCGGGCGAGCAGATAACGAGCGACACCCCCGCTACGCTCGACGCGGCTAAGATTACGCTCGATTACCGCGGCGACGAATCTACGGGCTGGGCGCTTGCGCACAGACTTTGCTCGCGCGCGAGGACCGGCGAGGGCGATCACGCTTATCTGCTTTTGCAAAATTTGTTGAAAAAGCGAACTCACCCCAATTTGTGGGACGTGCATCCGCCTTTCCAGATAGACGGTAACTTCGGCGCGACCGCAGGAATAACCGAAATGCTGTTGCAGAGCCACGGCGGATTTATTTCGCTGCTTCCCGCGTTACCCGGAAAGTGGAAAACAGTAAAATTCAAAGGACTTAAAGCCCGCGGAAATTTCGAAGTTTCGCTTGCGTACGCCGACGGGGTGATTAACGAGTGCGAAATAATTTCCGGTAAAGGCGAGATAGTAACTCTGTATTACGGCGGGGCTGTCGATAAACTCGAAGTGAAAAGCGAAGGAAGACGAATTCCCGTAAAAGTCGACGGCGATAAAATTTATTTCTCGACCGATAAAGGTAAAACCTATGCGGTAACGGGCTTTGAAAAACGCGTTAATCGACCTATAGCGAGCGATTTTACGGCGAGTTGGCAAGAACGCGGCGTTAAACTCGAATGGAAAAACGACGGAAGAGAATATAACGTTTTCCGCGCGAAAGACAGCGAATCGGGTTATACGCTTATAGGTAAATCGTGTAACGGCGGTTTTTTCGACGAAGACTTTTCGAAAAAAAACAAGGCAAGGCTTACGTATAAAATCGTTTTAAGCGGCGGTGACGAAAACGGAAAAGGCGACGGAGCGACGGCGGTATTGAATCCCGCTTCCGAACTCGAAAAAGAGCGATACGCGTACAGGCTTAAAGTCAATAATCTGAATATAGTTAATAAGTAGCGAAGTGCGTAAAGAAAAACGCGTTTTATAAAACGGCGTAACGCTTTGATAAACTATAAAAATTTAACGCCCGCACGGAAAGTCGTGTTCCGTACGGGCGTTTTAATATTGTTTGGCATACGGAGTAAATTACAAGTTTTGAAAAAAACACCTGAAAAAAAGATATTGAATTTATTTCGTTCGTGTGGTACAATTACCTTATAAACGATGTGATCGTACGAGGTTTATTATGAACGGAAACAAGATTATTACCGCTTTGCTGGTGGGGGTATTTGCTACGACGTCCTGCAAAAAAGCCGCCGAGAGTTTTCGGATTATATCTCCGGGCGGCAGAGTTTCGTTGAATAACGCCGAAATAGCGGATTTTATAGACGATTATTATTTCGGGAAGAGCCTTGAGTATATCGATAAAAGCAAAGGCGACAGATATTTCCCGAATTTCGTCGGAATTAAATGGAACGGCGTCTGCGGGGATTACGAATTAACGGTGTCTTTAAGCGAAGATTTTTCAAATGCGGTAACGTATAACGGCGAAGGCTTTGGCGCACCGATCGACGGGTTGTTTACGGGGAAGACGTATTTCTGCAAAGTAAAGTCGTCGAAAGACGGGAAAGAAAGCGAAGTAAAACGGTTCGCGACCGAACGCGGACCGAGGACCGTAAAAATAGACGGCGTTTCCAATACCCGCGATATCGGAGGGTATCTTTCGGGCGACAAAGAAATAAAACAGGGTATGGTTTATCGCGGAGCGACGCCCGAAAAAATTACGGCGGGCGGTCTGAAAGAATTTTCGGCTTTGGGAATAAAAACGGTAATCGATTTACGCGAAAGATCGAGCCGCAATGAAAATATGCCGGGTATAAATTATATCGACTTGCCCGAAAAGGGCGGACCGTGCTACGCGCGCGGCGACAGAAACCTGTCGGAAGAGCCGTTTACTTCCGCGCTCGTTCAATCGGTTAAAGTATTTGCCGACGAGAGTAATTATCCGATATATTTTCATTGTCAGATAGGCAGGGACAGAACGGGTACGCTTGCGTTTATAATAAACGGACTTCTCGGAGCCGACGATAAAGATCTTGCGCTCGATTACGAACTGTCGTGTTTTTCGGCGGCGGGTTGCGTCGATTATGACGATAAAAATAAACAAATCGAAGATATGACGACTAATTTCAACGGTATGAAAGCGTATTTTATTAAATATTCGCAGATGAAAGGATTAAGTTCTTCAACCGTTCAAAGCGGTATAGAAGTATTTTTAATCGATAACGGCGTTACGGCAGAGGAGATTACGAAAATAAAAGAAATACTTCTCGATTGACGTAAATAAAGGCGGCTTCGGGGTTTCAGACCCCGAAGCCGCCTTCGTATTATTCGGTTTTTTCGCTGCGCGAAACGGTTTCTTTGAATTTACGGTATTGTCGGTAGAAAGTTACCGAACTGTTAAACCCGCACTTTTCCATTATTTCGCTGACGGACAACGTTTTTTCCGACAGCAATTCAACCGCTTTTTGCATTCTTATCTGGTTGAGATAAGTTTTGAAAGGTACTCCGACGCACGTATTGAACAGGTAACTGCATCTGCCTTCCGAATAACCGAAGTTTTTTGCCATCGATTGCAGGCTGATCTGCTCGGCGAAGTGTTCGTTTATATAGTCGATGAAGCCGATTGCTTTTTCATTCGCGTACAGCGTTTCGCGGCGGTGCAAAGGGTAGGCTTTTATGAGCGTGTCGAAGAAAAGATTTGCGTAAGAGCAGTTAAGTAAATAAGTTTTGTCTTTTGCGTTAAGCCAGTCGTTCAGGATTTTTATCGCGGGTTTATTTTTTTCTTTGTCCGTCATAAACGAAGGAAAAGTCATATTTTCATATCGTCTGGTTAAATTTACGGTATATTCTTTACCTAAAACTATAACTATCGCAGATAAATTTTTTCTGTAATAATCGTAACTGTGTATCTGAAATTTATCCACGAAGCAAATGTCGCCGGCGGTGAGAGTCTGTTTCTGATCGCGAATTCTGGCGACGGTTTCTTCGCGCTCTATATAAGCGAATTCAAGGCTTTCGTGATAGTGAGGAATTTCCAGAAGGTAAGGTTCCTTTTTAAGAAATATATGAAAATTGTCGTCTGCTTCGGTCTGGTAGAATAAATCCAACTTTTCTACGTTGTAGGGGTTTTGCATAATAATCCGGACGCTCCGATAAGTAATGACAAAGCCTATTATAACAGAATTTCGGAAAAAGTCAATAAATGTATGAAAATTAACGTAAATAATCGTAAGCGGTTTTAATAATCTCTGATTTGCGAACTATAAACACGTGAAGTTTTGACACAAACAACGGGGCTTTCGATATAGATTTTTTTCCTGTAATGGGTTAAAATATTTATATAATCGGGTAGGAAAATTATTTTTCTTTTTCACCTTTGAAGAGAAAATCTTTTAGTCGAAATTAAGGAGGAAAGTTTAATGACGAAAACGTTTCGCAAAATATCTGCATTGACGTTGTTTACGGTATCGTTCTGCGTTTTTTTTGCGCTTACGGGTTGCTCGGATAACGTCGGCGATTCTTCGAAGAACGGTAAAAATACGTATACGGTCAACTTCGATCTTTGTACCGAACTTGAAACGACGAAAGTTTTGCCGAAAAAAGTCGAAAGCGGTTCGAGGATAAACAAGCCGCAGGTTTACGTTACGGGCGATTACGAAGAAACGTGGGAAATCGAAGGTTGGTATATGGAAGAAACCTACGTTACCGAGTGGGACTTTTATTTCGACGAAGTCGAATCCGATATGACGCTTTACGCCAAATGGAAAGCGAATATGCAATACTCCGTCAATTATTATAAGAACGGCGAAGATTATCCTACGTATACGACCAAAATAAAAGCGGGTTTACAGGCTTCGGAGTGCGACGAACAATTCAAGGGTTATGAAGTTTTCGGCTATTACACGTCCGCCGATTTTACGACGAAATTCGATTTCGAAACCCCGATCAACTCGACTACCGATATTTACGTTAAATTGTCCGATTATATTTATTTCACGCCGAGATATTTGTCTATGGCGGACAGTAAAGACGGCGCGTCGGCGTCGCTTGCCCGCGACGGAAAGTGCGTAGAAATAACCTACGCCACGCCGAAAAGTTTTATATACGCGAAAGATCTGAATTTTGCGACGAACGGGTACGAACTTCTCGAACTCGCGTATAAACTCGACGGCGGCGCGCGCGCGGATATTTATTGGTATGCGTCGGACAGCGACGGTATGCCGATTGCCGATCAATTCGATTTCAACGAGGTCACGAAGAGCGTAGGCGCGAAAGATTACGGCGCGGATATAACCGTGGACGAAGACGGCTGGACGCACGTCGTATACGATCTCACCCGTCCGAAAGGTTATACGGACGGCAGTATTACGTCGCCGCTGAAAGACATTGCCGTGCTCAACGGTTTCCGTCTGGACGTTACGGGTAATTACGCCAACGCCACGCTTACGGTAAAATATATCAAAGCGCATAAAAAACCCGCCGCCACGAGCAACGACGTAAATATCCACGTTGACGAAAAGCGCGTTAAAACGATAACGGTTCCGGTCGGCGAAACGCTCGAACGGCCGAACGACGCCGATATAGTTACGGGCAGAAGAGTAGAGGGTTATTATACGACTCCTGCTTTCGACGAAGGCAGCGAATACGAATTCGGATCGACCGTTGAAGAGGAAACGAATCTTTATGCGAAACTTTCCGACTATATATACTTCAACGGCGCAATGATTAAACAATTCACGCCTCTGGACGGAGCGGATACGACGTTAAACGCCGACGGGACGGTAACCGTCGCAGGCGCGAAAGGGTCGTACGTACACAAAAAAGGACTGAACCTTGCGGTGAACAGAAGGGGCGAAATCGAGATAAGGGCGAAACTCGTCGGCATAACGCGGGTAGACGTCTGGATTTTCGGGGCGTATTCGTTAAACGGCGACCATAAAGTCGGCACCGATTACGGCGCGGACAACGGAGGATTAAGGTATCGCGGCGTAGACGCGTCGTACGGATATACCGCGGTAGCCGACGGAGAATACACCGTCATGACGTTTGATCTTGCGTACGCCAACGGTAATTCGGCGAAAGATCTGATTCTCGAAACGATAGCGGGTATAAGAATCGAAACGGCGGACGTCGATTCTTCCGTATCCGAACCGAAAATGATTATAGATTACGTAAAGACCAAGACCGTAATACCCGACGGTAATTTAGCCGTAAGATATTACGTCGGCGAAACCGTTAAGCATACCGCAAAAGTAAACGTAGGTTCGTACGTGCCGAAATTGAAAGACGAAGAGGTCGCTTTCGGAAGGCAAATCGCGGGGTATTATACCGACGCGGCGTTGACAAACGCTTTCGACTTTACGAAAACGATTTCCGCCGATACGAACGTATACGTCAGACTGTCGGATTATGCGTATTTTAACGGAGAAATGCTTAAAAACGGATTTACGGGCGGCAATGCGACGAAGACGTTGAACGCCGACGGCACGCTGACGCTGC
>OGFF01001133.1_pt1 | contig 30689 bp, 30 predicted proteins | sample 1570751 | NCBI WGS metagenome assembly OGFF01 (sample SAMEA2581951, study PRJEB24529) | metagenome | biome: Human gut stool | place: China | collected 2011 | reverse complement strand
TTTTTCCACGGGTTTTATCAAAATCATCTGTCGTGACACCCACGATCAGATAATCACCCAATGCTTTTGCGCGCTCCAGCAACCTAATGTGTCCGTAATGAAGTAAATCATAGGTTCCATATGTAATTACTCTAACCATTCGAATCTCTTTCTCTTTACAGAATCACTTATCAAGTTCCAGAAGGGCGACCATAAACTGCTGCATATATTTCTTCTCTCCTATAGAAACACGCAAACAGTCCCCAAATTCTCCAACATTTTCATATGCCTTAATAAGGATTTTCTTCTCATTTTTCATTCGTTCAACAATCGTCTGTGCTTTTGTTTTAGGTTCAATAAACAAGAAATTTCCCGCTTCACCTTTATGGTGATATCCACGATCATCAAGTTCACTAATTAAATAACTTCTTCCCTCTTGAAATTTTCTCACAAGGCTTTCGACCATACCCGGTGTTGTCAATATTCTCTCTGCAAATAGCATTGCAAAAGCATTGGTATTATGCGGCGTGCAGAACTTTTGTACATACTTAATATCATCGGGGTGCCCAACAACATAGCCTAATCGACAGCCAGCCATCGAAAATAACTTGGAAAAAGTTCTAGTCACAAAGACATGACGTTCATTCAACGCATACTGAATAAATGTTTTCGGGTAGAAATAATGATACGCTTCATCAATGAGAACTGTAATCTGTTTTTCCTTACATACCTGCATAATAGTTTTGAATTCTTCGTCTGTATAGACATTTCCCATCGGATTATTCGGATTCAGCAAAATCAAAAGCTGTGTATCATCTGTCAACTGTGTAATAATATTTTCAATGCTCATCGTGAGATCCTTATTATAGGGAACCTTGATAAAGTTTCTACCATACATCTCTGAATAAACCTGAAACATAAAATATGAAGGAACCACGCCAACAATTTTTCCGTTTTCGGATGTAAATGCCTGAATAATGTAGCGAATGCCCTCTGCTGAACCGTTCACTAAGCATAAGTGCTGAATATCTGTGCCCAAATATTGTGCAAGCACTTCTGTAAAATGTAGAGTTTCAGGATATTGTGCAATCAATTGTGGTGTCACATCGCCTAACACTCCATTTACGAACTCTTCCGGCAACCCACCAGGGTTTTCGTTTAAGTCCAGTCGAAGATAGCTCTTCCGTTCATTCTGGTCAAAAATTCTAACCAGATTTTCTATCTTTTGGTTTAGATAATACATTGTACTGATCTCCTTTATATGTTACTTTCTATTCCATATAGACCACACAAAAACTTTCTGACGATTACCCCAAACGTATTTCTGCCATAATAGTTTTATCGATGGCTTATCTGCCCATTTTCTGTTAATATCTTCAATATCCATTTCACTTTTCAGATCCTGCATAAATTGTTCTCGCTTAGGGTTCATTTCAATATGTTTACGCATTGGACCTTGATACCTTAAAACATCTTCAAATCTCAACTCATGCCCATACATCGAACCTTCAGCTTTTTTCAATACAGATTTTCCTTTTTCAGTATTTGCAATTGCCAGAGAAGAGCCACCATCTTTACCATATAATTCCGGACAATAAATATGTACTCCCCATAGGTCGCCGAGAGATATATCGGCTGTCCGTTCCGTTGTCGTAAAGAGGCATTCATAGCATGAAGGTCGGCTCATAAGATGCTTCAACCAAATATACCAAAATGGGTTAAACCAACGGTCTTTTTCAATTACTTTTTTCTTATTATCATTCATCATAACTGTGGTCCTCATTATCTCGAAATCCCATTTGTGATGTCCGAGAAAAGAGTGGCCCTTATACCTGTAGTCAATACTTTCGATTAAAGCACCGAATTTCTTTTTTAGTGACTGCTCATATTTCCGAATATAAAGGGGACTCGGGACGCCTTCGCAAATAACCTCCACGGTTAATAAGTTATCCTGATTCGTATTACGCAAAAACGCCTTTAATCCAGAAATTTGACATGGCGTTCCAGAAAAAAGCACTTTCTTTCCGGAATTCAAAAAATCTTTAGCCTGCTGATATGATTTACCCATTTTGCTTTGGGAATATTTTGATTTTCTAAACTTAGCCAAATTTTTCTTGTCAGTAATATAACTGTGCCAAACTAAAAGCCCCTTACTTTCTGCACCAAAAATCACATAATTGTCATCGCAAAAAGTATCGACAATAGCTGAAAATGCACCGCCGCTAGTGCTTTCAAAACGTACTTCTTCATCTTTGATATATCCACCAAAAACATACTTGTCCTTGCCATATCGCACTGGCATATTCTCATAAAGACAGACTTGGTGGCACAAATTACATTTTACACACAAGTCTTTATTAAGAATCGGATAACGAAATCCTTCATCGTCCTCTTCCATCTTCAATGCACTTTTAGGGCAAATCTGAACACAGGCTTCACAGCCGTAACACTTTCCCTTATCTTTGTCTATCAAGTATCCCGCCATATCTCACACCACCATTAAAAGCAAGAAGTCAATTCCATGCGCAAGAACTCAAGAGATTTTTTTCTAGCTTCTGCTATGCGACTATGAACTACTTCATAATTTATATCGTTCAAATTACCCTTATCTTCCGCTCCGCTTACCAGCATATGGTCAGTCAAGCCAAACAGGGCAAGAAGCTCTTTTATTTTAGTATCACACTGTTCTCTGGAGAATACGCATAACGGCTTACTGTATTGAACAGCAAATATCGTTCCATGGAGCGAATTTGTCACAACACATTCTGCATATTTCGTAAGGGACAAAAACTCTTCAACCCCTGCCTCATAGAACATTCGGCGATTAGTTTTTTCAGCATTTTTTGCGCGCAAACTAATTTCAACGATCTTCCAGCCATTTTCTGCTGCAAGCTTCTCTGCATAAGCCTCCATATGAGGACTATATCTACGCGCATAAAGTAACAGATACTTCTCATTTTCCAGCCGTTCGTCCGCTATTTTGTCGTACTCATTACTTGTCAGCAATAATGTTGGATCAATTACCCTTTGAACTGGAACATCTACATGAGAAGCGACATATGGTATCATTTGATTTTCTCTTAAGCCAATCGCATTAAAATTTTTCAGCTTTTCGTTCAACTTTTGATAATCGTCCTGCTCAAAATGTGAATCTCCAAAACTTGCGGCATACGCAACGCTATTCTTTTTCATACAATCATAATTTGCGAAATATCCATCATCGAAGCCTTCAAACTCATCAATGCAAAAGATCGTATCACTTCCACATACGAAGCCTGTAATGTTTTCATCTATAGAAATATCATTAAAATTTTGAGCCGTGTATTTCTTACACGTGCGTTCAAAACGCTTATGATAGAATTTATCAAACTTATAATAATTTTCCTGAATAGCGGGCAGTGTAAGCTCACACATCTTACGTGATTCCTCATCTTTATCTCACATATTGGCAAATGGATTCAATGGTTCTTTATCAGCTAAAATCTCAGGGCAATAATCAACAAGGACAGGCTCAACTATATTCCCAGCAATCTTTTTTATAGACTGACAAAGTGCCCATGATTGAAGTGCAGAGCCATAATTTGTGAAGTTACAATAGATGTTATAACTAACTATTCCAATTCTTTTTTTCATGTTTTATTCCTTTTAAATTTTAAAATCACACACAAAGTGGTGAGGAACTTGTTCTTTTTTTGGGGGGAGTTCCATGTAATTACCATACTGCTGTTCCAACAGCTCGTTGCATTTTCTTATTGCCATAAAGTTCTTTCCGGCAAATTCCAATACTCTATTATGATAACTATAAATGAGCAAATTTGAAAAACTGCACTATTAAGTCTATCACATGCAGACATAAAGAATATTAAGCGGACTAATGTCCATGTTACTTGCACAATAAGTTATAATTTTTGTGCACTTTTCGGTATTTGCTCATTTATAGATGATAAGAAAAAACTCACTACTTTGCAAGCTAATCCGTATAAAAACTTCATCTAAATTTCTCTTTGACACCTTTATGGCTCAGTTCCGCCCGGAATTGGAGACCTGTCCTGCGTATTCCTTGGAATCCTTTTGTTGCATACCCGTGTCCGTGATGGGGCTAGCAAAGGCAAGCCAGAGTCCAGACAATGGCTAGATGACTGTTTTATAACCGGATTACCAGAAAAGTCCGTAAGGACTCCACAGTTACGATTGATGGCGTCTGCTATGATGTTCCCATGCAATTCATCTCCGCAAAGGTCGATATCCGTTTCCAGCCAGATGACATGTCTTCTGCATTTATTCTGTTTGATGATCAGAAGTGCCCGATTCGCCAGACCAATCGCAACGAAAATTATCCCCGCTCAAAAAAATAAAATATCCGCTTCACAAATTAATCTCTTTTCAATGAGGTGGTTATTAATTGATATTCATTTAATGTTTTCAGATACTCCATGTGCTGTTATTAAAAATGTCAAAACCTTAAAATTATTATCATTATTCTTCTCTATTTCACAACAAGCCCGCAGCAGATAATATCTTCTGCTGCGGGCTCAATACATTGTTTATTCTTTTTAAACCACGGCCTTAGTATTTATCATTATCTCCGTAAGAATTCATAGATGACGGTTCAGATACATCCATGTTATTCTTGCCTGGCTGTGCTGGCTGTGGTGCTGGATCCGCAGAACCATCCTTCAATGTGAATTTCTCTACCAAATCCTTTAAGATCTGTGCCTGGCTGGAAAGTTCCTCACTGGCTGCAGCGCTTTCTTCTGCAGTTGCAGAATTGCTCTGTACAACGCTGGAGATCTGGCTGATGCCTTCATTTACCTGTTTTACTGAAACTGCCTGTGACTCGCTGGCAGAAGAGATCTCCTCAATGGTCTGTGCTACTCCCTGAACGCCTTCGGTCAGCTGCTGCAATGCCTTGGCCGTGTCATTTGCAATCTTTGTACCACGGTCAACTGCGTGAAGAGAACCTTCAATGAGAGCAGAAGTATTCTTTGAAGCTTCTGCTGATTTTCCTGCAAGATTACGAACCTCGTCTGCTACTACTGCAAATCCTTTTCCTGCTGCTCCTGCACGGGCTGCTTCTACGGCTGCGTTCAAAGCAAGAATATTAGTCTGGAATGCAATATCCTCAATCGTCTTGATGATCTTTCCAATCTCACTGGAGCTGTTGCTGATGTCCGTCATGGCAGAAAGCATCTCCTGCATACGCTGTCTGCTTTCTCCTGCCTGTTCTCTTACATTATCAGCCATGTCACTGGCTGCCTTTGCATTTTCAGCATTTTTTTCAACATTATTGGAAATCTCATTAATGGTAGCTGCCAGTTCTTCCACGGAAGAAGCCTGCTCGGTAGCACCCTGGGATAATGCCTGTGCTCCGGAGGATACCTGATCGGAGCCTGCTGCCACCTGATCAGCTGACTGGGTAACACTCGAAAGCGTCGTGCTTAAATTATCTCTCAGAAGAACCATAGAGTTATAGATCGCAACAAAGCTTCCTACATAATCCTTTGACATAGAAGAATAAACATTAAAGTTTCCGCGGCTCATCTCTGTAAGGATATTTGTCTCATCTGCCACTACCGCGTTCAGGAACGCTGCTACAGACCGCAAATCATCGGAAAGCTTTCCAAGCTCATCTTCTGCCTTGTACTCGATATCAATATCCATATCGCCGCGTCTCATTTTTTCCATAGCTTCCTGCAACTGTTTTACCGGCTCTACTACGGAACGTATCAGGATCGTTGCCATAATAATGGTAAGGATCAGTGCAACGATAACAATTATGATCCCTACAATAAACAGGATGTTTCTGGTCTCCATGGAAGAATTGTAACTATTATCAACAAGGTCTGTCACCTGATCGCTAAACTGATCCAGAATTCCTTCCAGCTTGGACACTTCCGGGTCAAACTCATCGATAAACGTGAGCCTTGCCTGCTCTTTCGCACGGTCAGAACCAGTGGACAGATACTCTAAGATCTTGTTTGTGACCTCAGAAGTTACCTGAAGCTGTGTATGAAACTGGTTTACCAGTGTCATATCTCCATTATAACTCTCCAGGAACCAGCCTGCGTTCTCCTGAAGGCCGTCTCTATACGAATCAACGTTTGAAAGATATGTTTTTGTGGCGGTGGGGTCATCAGTAATCATAGCCTCCACCAGATTCTGGATTGTTGCCAGCATATAGATTTTTACCTTGTCTACACGTACGATCGCTTCGTGGCTATTTTTATAGAACTGGGTATATCTTGTACTGATATTAACCATTCCATAAAAAAGTGCACCAACTGTTACAAAAAAACAGATGACCACTGCTCCAAAAGCAATCGTGATTTTTTGCTTCATATTACGGTTCTTCATGTTCCTTCCCTCTCTTTGTTATTTCTTTCGTGGAATATTGTGGAATCTAATCCCTATATTTATTATTCGGCAAGTACCGAAAAATCATAAGGGATGTTTGGTTTTTCATTTTTCTCTTTTCATCCATTTGCAAGCTTGCTTTTTACATAGTCCTTGATCATTTTACCGCTGTGTCTATCATCTGGTACTGGCATCTGGATCCGGTCACAGAGAGAAAGCCATTTGTCCAGCGTAAGGACTTCATTTTCCTCCTCTACATAATACAGATCTATGGGAAGGATATCCTTATAAATTGCTGCTGACGGAGAATTCCATTCCTGATATTCCTGCTCTGTAAAACGGATATCACAGTTTTTTTCTCCTTCTGTAACTTTCCTAAATCTGCTGCCTAATACGGTCTTTTCTTCTTTCCGTTCCTTTCTCCAAACCACTGTTCCATCCAGACAAAACTTTAAATAGATTCCTGATCCCAGATCATCTGCGATCACTTCATTTTCGGATACTGCATATAGCTGTATTTCGTTGCTGTCAATATATAAAAGCTCTTCTATTTTTCCCTCTTCTCTGGTTTCTTTCAGGATGCATCCTGTTCTGGCATCGAAAAATACCAGAGTATCACCACAAACTGTAACCGAAGTGATTTCCCTTTCCGGATCTGCAAAACTGCACCAGGATACTTTTCCTGTATCCGTGTTCAGGATCAGCCATCGTTTTTTATAAGTCTGCGGACATAAAATGTTTCTGCCTATAGAAACAGCCCCGCCAAATACCCCCGGAATACCACGTACTTTATTCTTGTCCACCATTGTATAGGTTATATGTCCGGAAGTAAGATCGATGCAAAGGATGCTGTTGTACCATGCAGGCATACAATATAGTACATTACCTCTCTGAAAGCCTTTCAGGAATAACGGCTGTTCTATAAAATGCTCTGCATCACGGATCTGTACGGACTCAAACTGATCCTTATCTATATGGTAAATGGCCAGGTTTCTGGCAAAATATGGGACAAGATACAGTCTGTCTTCTACCCGTACAACAGAACGGAACAGGTCTCCCTTAAATGCCAATTCTCCCGGAATCTTTCCTATGCAGGAAAGTCTGTCCATTTGTTTATCATAATGAAACAGCAGGTTTACTTTTCCGTGAACAAACCACACTTCTTTTTCATCTTCCCAAAAAGCTCCCGGCCAGCATGGTATCTTACATTCCTTTTCTCTTACCAGGGAATCCTGATATAAAACCGGTTTTCCTGTTTCCCAGAACAACTGGGCTACAGAGCTGTAATCTCCGTAATAGCAGTCACATGAAGCAATGGCAAGATCAAGATCGTATCCGCTGTCCAGGATTCCCCAGCCTTCTTCTTCATAAGAAGCCAGAAGTTCTCTATATTTCCGTAAAAACTGGGGCCGCATCACCTCCAGTGTCTGTTCATACAGTGGATGAGGACGAAGCCACAAAGCAAGGTCTTTTCTTGTTTTAAAATAAAGTAAGACTTCTTCTATTTTTTTCATCATATCCGGCTGGTTTAAAAGTGCCCCAATGGAAAGACTGTAAAATACTGTCTTTTTCCTGGATCCGTCAGGACTGTAAAGACATTCCTGCCATTTTTCCGGAAGAGATCCATCTTGTCTTTTCGTATCACGGGCACGTTCAACCTTTGGTGATCCAAAGTTCTGTACCTTCACTTCCCATTGTTCTGCCTGAACTCCTTTAATCCCGAAACACAGGATATTGATAAAAAGCTCCCTCTCCTGCTCTGTTGCCGTAACAATACAGTCTGCATTAATAGCCCCCGGTTCAATCATAAAACCGGTGCCTTCCGCCTGGCGTTTCGCAGATTCTACGTTTCCAGTACTTGCTGTAGTATAATAAGGCAGATAGATCAGCTGGTCTGCATACTTTTTCAGCCTGCTGCTATAAAAATCCGGGTGGACGCTGGTCAATCTATTGTTCTGGTCATAGGGATTGTGGATAAACACCGCATCCGGTTTCTTATCTTCCAGGCGGAATGTGCGGTAATCTGTAATAGGAACATCTGATGGATACTGATCTCCCTCGTAGTGTTCTACTGCCAGATTCCCGTCCTGGTCTTTATCAAAATAGGGGATCGGTACAACATAGGCATCGCAATCCGGATCCTTATCTGCCGCTTTCCAGACGGTTTCCATAGAATCCCACATAGACACTTTATATGGAAGAAAGACAAAACAGAGACGGTCTGTTTCCATATCATTCTCCATACGTTCATATAAAAGTTTCAATTCTTTCTTTATTTTTTTATACAGCCTTGCAATCTGTTTTTTACTGTGAAGATTCTGACTCATCTCATAAAGATCTTCACAATATACTTCCAGAAGGGGGACCAGATCTGCTTTTCCCACATTTTCCAGCTCTGTTCCCAACAAAAGGGCTGTTTCCTGAGATTGTGAAAGAGCATCGATCATCATTTCTTCTGTATTCTGGCCGAATCCCATGAACACTCTTTCATTTGCCCGCATTAAGAGGGCCGCTGTCTGCAAAAGCCTTCTTTTTTCTTTTCTTTTGATCGCCATTTTTACGGTTTCCTCCAAAAATGATCAGATATCCTATCTCTGATAATTTTATCGGCGTTTTCTTTTTTTTTATAACTGTTGTATCAACTTACTGTTTCTTTTTTGAAATCCCCTTATCCATTTTCAACCACCGCCGATAAAGTTAAAAGAAATACTATTCTGATTATTATGAAAAAAGGCGGTGTACAATATGAGCAGTGGTATGGACAGCAGTATTCTGGATACATACCTTTATGAAGAAAACAATCTTTTAGACCAGTTAGACGAAATGCTGGTTGCTGATGAGAAAAACGGTGATTTTTCCACCGATGACGTAAATGAGATCTTCCGTATCATGCATACGATCAAAGGCTCTTCTGCAATGATGGAATTTAATTCGATCTCCACGATCGCCCATCATATTGAAGATGTATTTTTTTATATCCGTGATAAAGGAATCGAAACTCTGGATCCTGAACATAAGAAAGAGCTTTTCAACCTGATGTTCCGTTCAGAGGATTATTTAAGAAGCGAAATCGAGAAAGTAGAACAGGGAGTACCTCTTTCTACTGATATTGATGCGTTCTCCAATGAGATCAATTCTTTTTTGAAGAAGATCAGCGGCGCTGCACCTGCACAGCCGGAAGCTTCACAGGCTGCACCTGCAGCTTCTGGTGCAGCAGCTTCTGGTGCTGCAGCTCCTGGTGCTGCAGCTCCTGCTTCTCTCCCTGATGATAAGGATGCAGCCTGCTTTTTCCATGTTTTTCTGGAAGAAGGCGTGGGAATGGAGAATCTGCGGGCTTATATGATCGTAAATGCAGTAAGGGAATGTGAAGTGACTTTTCGTTTCTATCCCAGTGATATGGAAACAGATCCGGATACTTCACAGAAGATCGCAGAAAATGGCTTTTTCCTTGCTTTTGACTCCAGTGAAGACGCTTCTAAGGCTGAAGGGATTTTAAAAACCCAGAACCACATCCGATCTTATGAGCTTGTAAATGTCTCAAAAGCCGCTCCTCCTGCAAAAGCTGAGGAAAAAAAGGCATCTGTTTCCAAACCCACGGCACCAGCACCTGCATCCACAGATACAGCTGCCGGGAAAGCAGCTCCTATGCTTTCCCATGCCCCGGTCAAGCAGAATCTGATCAGCGTCAACCTGATGAAGCTGGACAGCCTGATGGATATTGTTGGTGAGATCGTGATCACTGAATCCATGGTCACATCTTCCCCTGAATTAAACCTGCTGCCAAGGGACAACAGGGATAATTTTATGAAATCTGCACGTCAGCTGCGTAAGCTCACCAATGATCTGCAGGATATTGCCATGTCTTTACGCATGGTCCCGATTTCCGGCGTATTCCAGAAAATGAACCGTATTGTGCGTGATATGAAGCAGAGCCTGGGAAAAGACGTCCGTCTGACCATTGTAGGTGAAGATACAGAGGTAGATAAGACGATCGTAGACAATATACAGGATCCTATCATGCATATCGTGCGTAACAGCATGGATCATGGGATTGAAGAAACAGCCCAGGAACGTATTGCTGCCGGTAAGGATCCCCAGGGCGAGATCGTACTTTCCGCTTCCCATACCAGCAGTGAGGTTGTTATCTCCGTTAAAGATGACGGATATGGCATGGATCCCCAGAAGATTCTTGAAAAAGCCCGGTCAAAGAACATGCTGACCAAGCCTGATTCTGAATACAGCCAGAAGGAGATCCTGGGGCTGATCATGCTTCCCGGATTTTCCACCAATACAGAGGTAACTGAATATTCCGGTCGTGGTGTTGGAATGGATGTTGTAAAGAAAAATGTAGAATCCTTAGGCGGTATCGTTTCTGTATCCAGTACCTACGGTGAAGGAACTACGATTTCCATGAAGATCCCGCTGACTCTGGCTATTGTAGATGGAATGAAAGTAACGGTAGGTGATTCTATTTTTACTATACCTATCGCCAATATCCGTCAGTCCTTTAAGGTAAAAGCAGATCAGGTGATCAAAGATGAATATGGCAATGAAATGGTAGAACGTGTTGACCATTTTTATCCTATCGTCCGCCTCCATTCCTTCTATCACCTTCCAACTGAGGTTACCCAGATGGAAGACGGTATCCTTTTATGGGTGGAAGCAAATGACCGTTCTTACTGCCTGTTTGTAGATGATCTGATCGGCGAGCAGCAGGTGGTAGTAAAGCCGCTTCCTGCTTTTCTCAGTGAATTTAACCTGAAAGACCACGGCATCACCGGCTGTACCATTATGGGTGATGGCAATATCAGCATCATTCTGGATATCCTCAGCTTATATTCCATAGCTGTAGAGAATGCGTAAACAGGAGGTTTTAAAATGGCTGAAGTAACAGAAACAAATATCCGGACAGACGTACCGGCTGAAAACCAGTCCGTTGAACGCTGTCTTACCTTTGAGTCGGGAGACATGACTCTGTTTTTAAGTATCAATAACGTAACGGAGATCATCAATGACTGTGCGATCACTCATCTTCCACTGGTACCTGATTATATTAAGGGAATCATCAATCTGCGTGGTCAGATCCTTCCGGTAGTAGATATACGGCTCTATATGGGCAAGCCTGCTTTGGAATATAACAGTAAGACCTGCTTTATCGTTTTAAATGTAGACGATCTTCCTGTATGCATCGTTGTGGATTCTGTGCAGCAGGTGATCGATATTGATCTTCAGGATGTACGTCCGATCCCTATCAAACGCAGACAGAAGCTGTTAGATGGTATGATCACACTTGAAAATGGGACTGTGCTTATGTCTTTTGACTGCAAGTCCCTGGTCAGCTCTTAATGTACTCCCGGAATCTTTTTGTACTTGATTTTGCGAGAAGATTTTTTGTCAGCCGCAAAGGCAGGTGCAGGAAAGACTCCGAGAGTACATCCGATTCCTAAGGAGGTCATACAATGCTTACATTAAGTGACGGGGATTTTAACCGTCTTTACACTTACATCCAACAGCACTATGGCATCAATCTGAGCCACAAAAAACAGCTGATCACCAGCCGTCTTACTAATATGCTGCAGCAGAAAGGGTTTCATAGTTTTACAGAATACATAGATGAGATCATCTCAGGTAAAGATCCTGAGATGGTTTCTGTTATGTTAAACAAGCTGACTACCAACTATACCTATTTTATGCGGGAAAAAGAACATTTTGACTTTCTCCAGAAGCAGATTCTTCCTGAGCTTGCAAACAAGCATTCCCGGGACCGTTCTATTGCGATCTGGAGTGCCGGCTGCTCCTCCGGTGAAGAACCTTATAACATTTCTATGTATCTGAAAGAATATTTTTCCGCTATTCCCGGAAGCTGGGATACCCGTATCCTTGCTACGGACATTTCCCAGCGTGTTCTGGATTCTGCCATGGATCCCAGATATTCCCTTGAAAGCTTAAAAGAGCTTCCGCCTTCCTGGCAGGAACGCTATTTTGTTCCCATAGGAGATAAAACCTATACTGTTTCAGATGCTTTAAGGAAAAATGTGATCTTTCGTTCCTTTAACCTGATGGATCCCATCCATTTCCGCAAAAAGTTTGACCTGATCTTCTGCAGAAACGTGATGATCTATTTTGACCGTCCTACGAAGGCGGCACTGGTAAGGCGCTTTTATGATGCTACCGCTCCGGGAGGCTACTTATTTATCGGACATTCTGAAAGCCTGGATAAGGAAAGCTGCCCGTTTTCCTATATTGAACCGGCTATTTACCGAAAGATCTGATCCCGTAGGTTATCTCATACGTTGTTACAGCTATCTTATTAAGGAGGCATTATGATCATGGATCATAAATTAAAATTAATGGTGGTGGATGATTCACCCTTGTTCCGCACCTGGCTGATCCATTCTCTCTCTGCGGATGACCGTTTCCAGGTTGTAGGATATGCAGTAAATGCCCTTGACGCCCAGGAAAAGATCCCGCTGCTGCAGCCGGATATGCTTACCCTGGATATTGAAATGCCGGGAATGTCAGGCATTGAGTTTTTAAAGCAGCTTCTTCCCGTCCACCCTATCCCGGTGATCCTGGTATCTTCCCTGAACCTGAGGGTTTTTGATGCCCTGGAAGCCGGAGCTGTGGATTTTGTACGGAAACCGGATGAAGCCAATGGACTGTCTAAAGAGATCTTTCTTTCTATGCTCCGTTCCAAACTCATGGTAGCGGCTGCTTCCCACGTACACCTTCCTTCTGCTCCTGCAGACCCTCAGGCAGGTGGTATCCGCAAGGTTTCTTCTTTACCTCCTGCCAGAAATACTTTCCTGCAGAAACCAAAGATTCCTCTGGGTGCTTCCCCTGAAACCGTGATCGCTATCGGGGCATCTACCGGAGGTACAGAAGCCATTCTCGAGGTAGTAAAGAATTTTCCTGCAGATACTCCCGGAGTTGTGATCACCCAGCACATGCCTGCAGGTTTTACAGCCATGTATGCAGAGCGCTTAAACAGGATCTGCAAAATGGAAGTACGGGAGGCGAAAAACGGGGACCGGATCCGCAAAGGTCTCATGCTTTTAGCTCCCGGAGGTCTGCAGATGCGTGTGGTACCTCTTGGAAACTCCTATGCAGTCAGTGTACAGGAAGGAGAAAAGGTAAACGGACACAGACCTTCCGTGGATGTGCTTTTTGACTCAGTTGCATTACATGTGCGGGAACACGCCATCGGCGTTCTTCTCACAGGAATGGGAGCAGATGGAGCTGCCGGTCTTTTGCGCATGCGCAAAAACGGCGCCTATACTATCGGACAGGACAAGAACAGCTGTGTTGTATACGGCATGCCTATGGAGGCACATAAGATTGGCGCTGTATGCCAGCAGTGTCCTTTAAATACCATTGGTCAGACTGTCCTGGCCCGTGTATCCCTTCGTTAACGGATAAGAAATAAATGGATAAAAATGAAAGATAGAACTTTAAAGAATCAAAAAAAACAGATAAATAAAACCTTGAAACAGTTCCAACTTGCGAAAACGATGATCCAGCTTTCCATTACCGGTACAGTTTCGGTGATCACTGCCAGCCTGAGCTTTTATTTTTGCCCAGGCTTTTCTTCCCAGATCATAAAAGACGCACGATCCGGTATTTCCTTTGTACAGACTGCCAGTAGCCAGAAATTTCATGAACTGGAAGACTTTCTTAAAAAGCAGACCCAGCCAGAACCAAAAATCCAAAAACAAACAGAGCTTTCAGAGGATACTTCCGGGACACAGGGGATCCCAGATACATCTTCTGTGACTGCAAATACATCTCCTGTGATCCTTGGAAAAGCAGAAAACCTGCATATGGAGGCTCAGACGGGATCAGATGGCAATTCTTATGATGCTGCCATCCTGGATACCAGTATGGGACCGATGTACTACTATAATCAGGGAGATACCCGCTGGAGCAGTTATCTCTACGGCGGTTCAGATCCCATGCAGCAGTATGGATGTGGTCCTACTGCTGCAGCCATGCTCATCTCCAGCTTCACAAATGGCGGAGAAGCCATTACCCCGGTAACGATCGCAGACTGGTCTTCTGCCAATGGCTATTATGCCCCCCAGAGCGGCTCCTATCACAGTCTGATCCCATCTGTCCTTACTGCATATGGCTTTCAGGTAGAATCTGTAACAGACCACTCGCCCCAAAACGCAGCTTCCCTTCTTTCTTCCGGTCATATCCTGGTCGCCCTTATGGGTAAGGGAAGCCTGACGCAAAACGGTCACTTTGTCCTGATCACAAAGCTCCTTCCTGACGGAAATGTTTCTATCGCAGATCCTAACAGCTTTGCTAACAGCACCTGTGAATGGGAGCTTCCTCTTCTCATGGGAGAGTTGAAAAAAGTCTATGACAGCGGTGCCCCGCTCTGGGCCGTTTCCATGGCTGCATCAAACTCTTCCCTCTCCTGAGGAAGGAGGATTCCCCTGAACATCCGCTCCAGATCCTTTCTGCCCATTGCCATAGCCACCCGCAGAAGGATCACCTTGTCTTTTATATCAGAATAATCATAAATCATAAATCTTCCCTAAAAACTGGACTACCTCTTCTGCGCTGACATTGCTCTCTGCAAAACAGTTGATCAGAGTCAGCAGCGCATTCATATCTTTGTGGTCAGTATTCAGTACGATCACACAATAGCGGACCGCTTTCTGGTAATCTCCCAGCTTTCTGCAGCCTTCTCCCAGACACTCATACATCTGGATCAGCATGGAGGTGGTAATGATCCCCCTGTTCACTGTTCCATAGGTTTCCAGCTTTGCTATAGCCAGTTCATACATCTGTACCGCTTTTTCATATTGCCCCTTTCTCCAGTACCAGTCCCCCATAACACAGTCAAAATCAGGCTCTTTCGGAAGCTTTTCCACTGCTTCTTTGTAAATAGCTTCCACCTCGGCTTCCGGTTCGTTCAGGCACTGGGAGACCCTTAACAGGTTTGTATAGGTATAAGAACTTCGCTGATCATATACCCCCAGTTTTTCCGGCATGGCTGCCACCGCCTTTTTGTATGCATCCCTTGCTTCTTCATTTTTTCCGTCTGAAGAATAGGTATCTCCCAGATATCCAAGATAATCACAATTTTCAGGATCCTGCTTCAGGATCTCCAGGATAATGTTCAGATTTCTTTCAAATTTGGACTTATCCTTCTTCTCCTGTTCCTGGTAACCGGTATGGAGGAAAGCCAGCTGCTTTGTAGCATCTGTCAGATGCAATCCGGATCTTCCTTTTCTGACCAGGTGTTCATGTATTTTTCCTACATAGCGCAGGTCCGGCCGGTTTACAAAAAAGCGGATCATAGTGCCGCCGCTTGTGATATGGTTGTTTTCATCCAGATCTACGATCCCTGTAAGAAGACCATCTACATCTTCTCCAACATATTCCAATATCTCCGGAATCTTCGCTGCATCCTCCGGTGTAAAGCTTTCATCCGCGTCAAGAAAGGCGATCCAGTCTCCCTTTGCCTGGTCAATGGCAAAATTTTTGGCAGCAGCAAAATCATTGATCCATGGAAAGGAAAATATCTTTGCCCCCATTTCCCTGGCAATCTCCACAGTACGGTCACTGCTTCCTGTATCTACTACGATCTGTTCACACATGATATCCTTCCCCCAGGAAAGGGCACGGCGGATATTTTTTTCTTCATTTTTCACGATCATACATTGTGAGATGGTTTTTTTCATCATCTGTTACCTTCTTTTTAAGTTCTAAAGGACATATCTAAAAAAGAGGATCTGCACAAAGCAGATCCCCTATGAGATGCAGAATCAATTTCAAGATTACTGCAGCATGCTTAATACACCCTGAGGCATAGCGTTGGACTGGGAAAGCATAGACTGAGCAGCCTGTAAAAGAATGTTGTTCTTTGTATAAGCTGTGATCTCATCTGCCATATCTGTATCACGGATACGGCTTTCCGCTGATGTAATATTTTCAGAAGTAACCTTCAGGTTGTTTACCGTATGCTCCAGACGGTTCTGGGCAGCACCAAGGGTTGCACGGTAAGTAGATACTGTCTCAATTGCAGCATCTACAGATGCCATTGCTTTGAATGCATTAGTTGTGTTATCTACCTCAATACCGTCAACCTTTAAATCTTTAGCTGTCATAGTCTGCTGTGCAACAGTCATTGCGTTGGCTGTAGCTGCAGAAGCACCGATGAAGAAAGTCAGGTTCCCCTTCTTCGCAGGATTTAAAGGTTTCTCACCGTTGAACTCTGTAGTAGTAGCGATACGGGTAATTTCTTTATTCAGTGCATCAATCTCAGCCTTGATGTTGGCTCTTGCAGTATTGGTATAAGTACCATTTGCTGCCTGGGTAGTCAGAGTCTTCATACGCTGAAGCATGGAGTGGGTCTCTGTCATAGCACCTTCTGCTGTCTGGATCAGACCAACTGCATCGTTTGCGTTGTTTACAGCCTGGTTCAAACCATTGATCTGGGAACGCATGGTCTCGGAAATAGCCAGACCTGCTGCGTCATCGCCTGCACGGTTGATCTTGTAACCGGAAGACAGCTTCTCTAAGTTTTTGCTCAGTGCACTCTGGTTGGTACTTAAGTTTCTGTAAGAATTGATCGCTGCAATATTATGCTGAATTACCATAATGAATTCCTCCTTTTATAAAAGAAAATATGGCAGTGGACTCCTTTCCTCTGTCTTCTACTGCCCCAAGGGCCCTTTCTGGAACAGCAGAATTTTCTTTCTATATATATATATCGTCTTATGTTAAAAAAACATAAGCCTGTTTTTCATTATTTCTTTCATTTTTATTTTAAAAGTTCAAGTATGGTCTGAGGGAGATTATTTGCATTTGTAAGCATCATATTAGAGGACTGTAGGACGATGTTACTGCTGGTGTATTTTGTGATCTCCTCTGCCATATTGGTATCACGGATCTGGCTTTCTGCCGCCTGCATGTTTTCACTTGTAACGCTTAAATTATTGTGGGTGTGATCCAGATGCATATAAGCAGCTCCAAAGGATGCCCTGACTTTAGAAACAGCCTCTATCGCGTTTTCAATGTATCCCACAGATTCTTGTCCCTTTTTTACATCAGAAAAATCTGTCTGATCCAGCTGTAGTTCCCTGCTTCCTATATAATAGCGTTCTACATCCAGAACTTCTCCAGCCTGAGTAGAACCGCCGATCTGGAGCGGGATCGTATCGTCCAGCACTGGCGGCTGCCAGCCCTGTGTATTTGTATTTGTATTGGCATCTGCCCTGGAAAACAGGGAGATTTCTCCAAATTTAGTGGTAGAACCAATCCTGTCAATCTCCTCAAGGATCTGGTTTTTTTCCATGTTCAAGGTTTCCCTGTTGGATTGATCGTAAGTTCCATTTGCGGATTTTAAAGCCAGAGTCTTCAGTCTCTGGAGCATGGAATGGACCTCTGTCAAAGCGCCATCTCCTACATTGGTAAGTCCGATGCCGTCATCAATGTTTCTCATCGCCTGGTTCAGGCTGTTGATCCTGCTGCGCATACCTTCCGAGATCGCCAGTCCAGCTGCATCATCTCCTGCACGGACGATCCGAAAGCCGGAAGACAGCTTTTCAAGGGACTTTTTCAGCTTTCCTGTTTCGATCCCCTGATTTCTGGCAGCATTTATGGATGCTATGTTATTCTGCACCTGCATGATGTTTCACCTTCCTTTGTATCTTCTATGAATATCATCAAATAACCATTTGTTTTTATTATCGGCAAAATGCCTTATTTTATTGATACCAGGGTCAAAAGGCCGGAATTGCGGGAGTGCAAAGCACGCAGCAATCCGGTATCTGTCTGTCAGATCAGCGTACCCGTATCCTTACCCATATTCATCATCATCTGAAGACGGAGGATCTGCACCATATTAGACCAGTCTTCCCCGGAAAGGTCCTCTCCCTTTCCTGCTGCCAGAAGTGTACCAAGGCTGCCGGTGCCGGACAGACCTGTATTTCCCGCAAAGCTGCCTAAAAGACTGCCTGCTGTCAGACCGCTTCCTGTAAGGCCACTTCCTATAAGGCTGCTCACTGCTGTACTGCCGGATGTTTTCCCATATGTTCCGGTACTCACCGTACGTCCTGCCAGGATCGTATTGTTTCCCGTATAATCCGCCATGATCTTTTTTACATAATTCTGGGTTTCTTTATATGGTGGGATGCCTCCGTATTTGGTCACACTGTTCGGACCTGCGTTATAAGCTGCCAGTGCAAGGCTTACGTCTCCTCCGAACCGGTCCAGATTTTGTTTTAAGTATTTTGCCCCTCCAAGGATATTTTGTCTGGCATTGTAAGGATCGCTTACTCCAAGAGAACGGGCTGTTCCCGGCATCAGCTGCATCACGCCCATAGCCCCTGCTTTGGATACAGCCTTTGGATTAAACCCTGACTCTGCCTTTGCCACCGCCCTGAGAAGTTTAGAAGGGATCTGATATAAAGCAGAAGCTTCTTCGAAAATAGAATCCATATCTTCTTTTATGGCATTCAGCCCATTTTTCAGTATCCCCTGAAATTCCTGGACCGGTGTTGTCTTCTGTGTCTGATCCGCTGCCTGTGCAGCTAACTTTCCCCCATCTCCTGTTATCGGTGCTAAACTCATATTTCTTACTCCTTTCGGCCTGCGCCGTCTGCTCCAAGGTACCAGCCGTCCTGAGAACGGTTTACTGCCATAGATCCATCGTTATTTAGATAATACCAGATATTTTTATCATACAGCCAGCCGGTCTTCATATCCCCATCAGGGTTTAAGTAATACCATTTTCCATTTCCTGTGTTCACCCAGCCGGTCTTCATACTTCCATCAGGGTTTAAGTAATACCACTTTCCGTTTCCTGTGTTCAGCCAGCCGGTCTTCATATCCCCATCCGGGTTTAAGTAATACCATGTTCCGTTTCCTGTGTTCACCCAGCCGGTCTTCATATATCCATTTCCGTCGAAATAATACCATTTTCCACCATACTGGAACCAGCCCCTGGTACGGTTTCCTTCCGCATTAAAGTAGTACCATATACCTCCCACCAGCTTCCAGGTATTGACTGCCAGAGTACCATCCGGCATAACAAAGTTGTCTCCCTTTAGAGAACCTGCTACGCCTGGACCAGTACTGCAGCTCTGGGAAGTTGCTGCATGTTCTTTCTCCTCTTCCGCACTGTCATCTATATCCTGTTCCTGTGATGTAACAAATTCCCCTTCTTTTAAGTATTTTTTCTGTTCTGCCGTAACCGGGACCGCTTTTACCTGATAATAGTAGATCTTGTCCGGATCTGTCATGTACTCCTTTAAGCTGACAGAGTTACTTGTAACAGTCATCCGTTTCACCACTTTATCATTTCCATATAAAGTCAGGGTATAGCCCGGAGCATAGTCTACCTTCTTCCACACTGCCTTTTCTGAGTCATGTGAGCTCCAGCCTGCTAAAGCTGTGTCACCCAGAACAGTGACCGGCGTATAGTTCACTTTCACCTGCATGGTGGTATTATCCAGGGCTTTCGCCGATACAAAATCAGCCCCGGTCACACGGCATTTGGATCGTCCAAGGGACACAGGGAAATACTTTCCCTGTGCAGCATCCACAGTGATCTCCATCCGTACCTTTTTACCAGGTTTCCAGTTTTCATATTCTGTTTTGTAATAAATATCCCCAATGGATACCCCTGATCCGCTGATGGTGATCTGGGGCTGTGGTATTTCCTCCGGATCTCCAAAAGTGGTGTTAAATTTAATACTCATGGTCTCGATGATGCTGCTCTCTGCCCCATAAGCTGTATCCATATGAAAGATTCCCCCTGGCACAGACTGTAAGCTTCCTGTGCTAAGCAGCAGTCCTGTTCCGGCACAAAGGAGTATTTTTCTGATCATTTTCATTTCCATTCCTCACATATCTTTACCTGTACCAGATCCCGTCCCCATTAACATAAAATCCATTGATATACTGGTTTTTTGCCATTTCACCTGAATCCGGCCAAAAATAATACCAATTCCCGTCAACCTGATACCAGCCGGCAGCCATAACTCCGTCAGCATCCAGGAAATAAGTTTTCCCTTCCCGGATCAGCCAGCCGGTAAACATGACTCCCTGAAGGCTGTTGTCAAGTGTGTTTAAGTAATACCAGGAACCATTCTGTTCCAGCCAGCCGGTATATAAGGAGCCGTCTTCCCTGAAAAAGTAATAATCCGCCCCTATGATCTTCCAGCCTCCATAAGCCATGGTTCCCTGTGTATGCCCATTTTCCGTTAATGGCCAGAAGTAATACCACTGTCCATTGATCTTTGCCCATCCGGTTGCCATTTCCCCGGTACCATACAGGTAATACCAGTCATTTTCCATCTTCTGCCAGCCGGTGAGCATCGTGCCATTGACATCAAAATAATACCAGTATCCGTTGACCGACTGCCATGTACCCCGGCATATAGAGCCATCCGGAAATCTGTAATTCCATATATTGCCTTTTTTTACCCAGCCTACTTTATCTGTGGTTCCGCGCTTTGCAGAAGGATTTTTTGATTGCTGTCCTTTACCATCTGATACATACCGGTCTGTAATGGAAAGCTCCCCGGATTCTATCCATTCGCTTTTTCCACCATATTTTTTTTGGGAATCCGTTCCCGGTACTGTGCGTACCTTAAAGGTATACTCTCCTGTTTTTGTCATATATGGATAAAAATTATACTGAACCGCACTGGTCTGGGAGACGCTGTAAACTTTCGTTTTTCCTCTGTAAAGCTGCACTTCGTAATAACCGGATGTGTTATCCGGCTTTTCCCATTTAGCCTGTCCCAGGCTTTTTTCATTCCACCAGGCATCTTCCGGAGCAGCATAGTCTCCTTTGATCCCTTTTACCCGCAGGGTAACTACCAGTTCATCTCCATCTCGTCTGGCAGACACAAATGTGCCCCCACTGATCTTTACATTCGCTTTTTTATAGCTGGAAACAAAATAATCTTCACTGACATCTTCCGGTTCCAGGGTGACTTTCATCTGAGGCTCTTCAGCAGCTTTCAGTTCATTGGAGCTTTTATCCGTCCATTCGGCCTCGGAAACGCTGTATTTACCTCCACTTGCATCTACTGCCACTTCTCCATCTGAAACCGTGGTCGTTTCCAGTTTTATATCCGGAAGCTTGCTGCCTACTTCCAGCTTGGATGTAACACGGATATTTACTGTTTTAATCTCTTTTGCTGCTGCAAAAGCATCTATCTTTCCCCATTGGAACAGCAAGACTCCCGAAAGAAGGAGCAGAAACATTTCCCGTCCGTGTCTGGATCTTCTGTCAGGTATTTTCGACTTTTTCTTCATTTTCTTTTTCCTCCGGTGACGGCACATATCCTAAAAAGTAAATATAGATCTCTATGATCGCCTGATATAATTCTTCCGGCACAGCCGCTCCCAGCTGTAATCTGCTTAAAAGAGTTGCAAGAGAATCATCCTCATAAACCGGAACCCCTGACTTTCTGGCTGCTTCCGTGATCTTTTCTGCCATATATCCCATTCCGGAAGCAACGATTACCGGGGCAGTGTCCTTTTCCGGCGAATATTGAAGCGCAACTGCCTTTTGCTCTAATAACCGCTCAAACGCTGACATTAATACCATTCTCCTTTTTTCTTATCTTTGGAAAAACATCCAGCAGACGGTAATGAGCTTTCCGTTCCTGCACCTGCATCATTTTCACGCGCATCCCGTTTCTGGTACATATTTCCTGAAGCTTTGCCTGTATCTCTCCGGCCCCGGCAGAAAGATTTTTAGGAACTCCCAGCTCCATGGATATTTTATGATCCTGGAGATCTGCCAGAAGCTGGAAATCTCCCAATCCCCTGATCTCAAAGTCCACCAGAAGGCGTATTTTCCTGCCTCCATCTTTTTCTTCTTCTTTTTTCTCCGCGTCCGGATCGATCCAAAATTCAGATACTGCCTCTTTTCCCTGATATTGAAAAGGAAGGACAAAATGATTCACAGACATATATACGCTTTCGTTTACCAGCATCCCTCGCATCAGCTGATAAAAATCCTGTACATGTTCCAGCCCGGCTTCTCCTTTGGCCCCTCTTTCCACAAGTGAGCCAAAAATATCTCCATAAATATTTCCTTTTTTTCCTTTTGAACCGGTAAGTACAGCATACAGTTCTTCAGGCTCTGTTTCAAAAAAACGTTTAAAATCCCTATTAGCTGCCATTTGTTCAAAAAGGCTTCTGAGAAGGGTGCTGCTTCCGTTTTCATAACGTGCCCCATAAAGGATCAGCTGGATCACGCTGCTTCTTACATTGCCATAATCATGAGTACGGGAAATATATCTTGAAAGAAAGGGGACCAGCTTCTGAAACAGAACCTGGGAATTTTCCTTTGTTTCCCCATTTTCTGCCTTCCAGTCCAGCTGATCCAGAATTGATGCGTATTCCTGTCTTGCAGAGGTGTAAAGCATTCCTTTTATTTCATCTGTCAGTTCCTGCATCTGTTCTAAAAGATGCTCACCGCTGGAATAATTGTTGAATACCTGAAGGAATTTGAGGGCTGTTTCCTGCAGGCCTCTGTTTCCTTCCTGCTGCAAAAGAGTTCTCAGGTTTTCAAAGAAAGTACCGGAAAATTTAGTCTGTCCCTGCATTTTTAAAAAATCCAGCAGCTGGCCAGAATCTTCAAAACTGGCAGAATCCAGCAGCTGCTGCACCATTTTACCCAGACCTTCATCACCTTTAGCGATAAAGGCTCCATCCCGGAACAGGATCCGGCTCAGGGAATCCTTTATTTCATTTTCCTGCCCCAGCTTCTGAAGAAAGTCAGTATAATTTCCATTATAATTGCGAACGCTGAAGCCACTTTCATTTTCCTGGTCACCAGCGGTACCGCTTTTCTGTCCATCTGCCCGCACTACACGAGATGGGTCAGAAGGATTCTGGATCTGGGAACTGTTCAGGGCGCTTTGCTGCTCCTGGCCTATATGGACATTTCTATTATCTATATATGTAGAAGGATCTGTTACCTGTAATATATTAGACATGTTTTATCCCTTTTCTTTTTGATTCTATATATTATGATGTTGGGGTCAAAAGATTTTGACCCCTCTGATACCGAATTACCCTGCATGCTTCCATATGTATATTTAATCGGCGTTTTCCCGTTTTTTATAATTATTATTTTTCTTATATTTTCAAGAAAAAAGGCGATAATTTACATAGATATAGATTCAGTAAGCATGTGAAAATCACAGGATACTTTTGTGGTCCTGCCGTTTTATTTTAAGGTGAGGAGTAATTGTATGAAAATTCAAAATTTTATCCAGGAGCAAATACACATGGAACATGTATCAATGAGACAAAGCAATATTGCTTTGTCTGATAATATTTCTGCAAAACCGGCTGATCTTGACCGAGCCAGTTTTGAATACACCGAAGGTATTTCGGCTGATGAAACACTTTTCGCACGCTCTCTGGCCCACAGCATTACAGAAGATGTCTGCCGCGAGAAAGGCGTTTCCGTTGAAAAGGTTGCCCAACTGAAAAAACAGGTTGAGGAAGGAACCTACGAACCGGATCCCATGGCCATTGCAAGGGCCATGTATAATCTATGAGGGCGCCTGAAAGCCTGATCCCGGTATTAGAACAGCTGTGTACTGTATTAGAACAGCTATGCCGGGTTGAGGCTGATAAACTAACCGTTGTTTCAGCTGATCATCCTGACCAGCTGGAATCTCTTTTAAATGATGAAAACATGCTTTTACTGCAGCTGCGCGGACTAGATAAAAAACGAAGTGATCTTCTTCGCAGGTCGGGTCTTGAGGGGCTTACTTTCCGCCAGATTTTGATGCAGGAGGACAGCGAGGAGGCTGTGGCACTTCTCTCTCCGATCTTGGAACGGTTATCCATCCAGGCTGAAAAGCTGAAAAAAGTAAAAGGTGGCACAGACCGTCTGATCCGGATCCGCATGAAGCAGTTAGAACAGCGCCTTGCCGGTGCGAAGCAGAGCGATCCTCATGTTTATGACAAATATGTCTGATAAAACTGTGGGGACTGCAGGATATTTATATTTTGGAGGTAATAATACTTTATGGTAAGAGCAACTTTTTCCGGTTTTAATACCGCTCTGTCCGCTCTCCAGGCCAACCAGAAACGTCTGGATATTACAGGACAGAATTTGTCAAATATGAATACTGCCGGATATACCAGGCAGCAGTTAGAGGCATCCAGCCTTAATTATACGAATCCTGTTTCCCATTATTCTAATGGGAATGAAACTGCAGTAGGCTTTGGGGTAAGCATGGACCGGGTCTCACAGATCAGAGATCCTTATCTGGATATCCAATACCGCAGCCAGTCTGCTGACTGCAGCTATACCAATCGTTTACAGACTGCCCTTAATTCCCTGTCAAAGGTACTGGACGAAACAACCATTTCCGGCATCCGTCAGGCATTTGATGATATCCAGTCTACCCTTACAAGCATGCAGGATCCTGCAAAGGTATCCGATCCCATCTATGAAAGTGAGCTGCGAACTAAAATGCAGTCTGTATGTAATCTTTTTAACCAGGCATCCAGACAGATCTCACAGGCTGAACAGAATGAATTTCAAAGGCTCACAGGGGAAGGCAGCAGTGAACAGGGCGATGTGCAGAAGATCAATGACATTCTCCGCCAGATCGGTGACCTGAACGTGCAGATCAAACGTAACCAGGTTGCCGGCCATCCTTCTCTGGAACTCCAGGATGAACGAAATCTTCTTCTGGATGAGCTTTCCGGTTATATTCCTGTTGAAACCAGATATTACAAGGATGATGCCCATTCCGGGAATAACGCCTATGACTATGATGCAAATGGTGCTGTAATAGGCAAGAAGGATTGGCCTGATGATCTGGAAGTGAGCATGAATTATATTGATGCCCAGGGAAAGAGCCAGAAGCTGATCCTGGTAAATGGATCTGACCTTGGTGCTGACGGTCTCACAAAAAACTACGGTCAGTTAAGTGTGTTAAAAGGCGATCACCAGACAGCTGCTTCTGTTTCTGATCCTGCAAACATTTCCATCAAGTTTGAAAAAGCCCCCAGCTATCAAGGGAATGGACAGGCAGCTGCAGATGTATACGCAGAGTTAAAAGGGATCCATTTTGAAGGCGGCTCTCTTCAGGCAAGCCTGGATATGCTCCAGAAAACAGGTACCGGCAATGTGATAAATGGATCTACTGCTGTGGATGATGTCCGTGGATACCAGTATTACTCAGGAAAACTGGATCAGTTAGCTTCCACTTTCGCAAAATCCATGAATGACATCAACAATGGCAAAAACCACACGGATAAGAATCTTTTATCTAATTCCACCGATGACTCAACAACTGGTATAACAGCCGGAAATATCGGTATCAGCAAAGGCTGGACCAGTGGAACGATCCATATTTCTACAGACGGCACCAACCGCACAGATACAATCCTTGATATGATCGCAGCTATGAAGGATACCAAGAAATTGAACGGGAAAACATTTGCTGATTATATGAATAACCTTTCCACCCAGCTGGCATCTGATTCCAGCTCCAACCAGACTGCATTAAAGACGGGCACAACTGTTTTAAACAGTATCCAGGACTCCAGAGACTCTCTTTCCGGTGTCAGCCTGGATGAAGAAGCAACCAATATGATGGCCTACGTTTCAGCCTATAATGCTGCTTCCCGTCTGATGACTGCCCTTGATGAAGTGTTGAATACCCTGATCAGTAATACTGGTGCATAAATATAAGGAGGATTAATAAATTATGAGAGTTGTACGTTCATCTGTTTACCGCAGGTATACTTCTTCTTTAAATGATCTTCAAAGCAATCTGAACAAAAGCATGAACAAGGTTTCTACCGGCGCTGCTTATGAAACAGCTGCTGATAATCCTCTTGCTTATTACCAGGGAAAGAAAATGGATCATTTATATCAGGATGCAAAGAGTAAAAGTTCTATTTTAGGTGATATTAAAAACCGTCTGTACCAGCAGGAGCAGGGCGCAAGGGATATCCAGAAGACTTTAAGCAACAGCAAGACTTCTATGCAGTATCTGCTGGATTCCTCCCACAACAGTTCAAAGACCTCTGTCCAGACAAAAAGAGATGCACTTCTCCAGGATGTGCAGAGCATGGTCAGCAATCTGAACAGCCAGTATCAGGATTTTTATATTTACGGCGGAAATGATATTACAACAGCTCCGTTTTCTTTAAGCGGAGATGGAAAAACCCTTACTTATACCCATAAGTATTCAGACGGTACCACAAAGACGGTCAATATGACCATGGCTTATGACAAAAATAACAATACTTACAGTTATCATTTAAGCGATGATGACCTGAACAACCTTGTGACAGCTATGAGAGAACAAGGCCGGGTAGATATCGGTTATGGCGATATTTCCAACCGCCAGTCTCTTTTAGATACCTATACCGGAGGACTGAATATGCTTACGGGGCTTACTTCAGATTCCCTAAATGCCATGTCTGATGCGGATGCAAAGGATGCGGTCAAAGCTGCCCTGGAAACAACTCCTGTGGCACTTCTCAGCCGTTCGGTTATGGCCTGTGATAATTATATCAATGATACTACGACCGTTGATCAATTTACAGATACTATGGGCAGTGTACTTAAAGATGCAGCTAATACAGAGCATACCATCAGCACCGTTTACAGCGACCTTGGCAATAAATATTCCCTGGTAGAAACTACAAAAACCCGTCTTGATACTTTAAGCGACAACCTGACAGAGGAATACAAAGACATTCTCGGAGCTGATCCTTATGAGGCCATCACAGAAATGTTCTCTTACCAGTACTCCTATTCTGCTGCTTTAAAAATGGGGTCAAACCTGATGCAGTCATCTCTTTTTGATTTTATAAAATGATACCGGTACATTGTTTACAAAAAACAAGCAAAAAATAACTTTCTATTTTCAGGTCAGAAGAAGGTGAAAATGTATGAAACCTGTGATTGAAGCAAATTTTAAACCTTTTGAATCTGTCCGTTTCCGTCAAAATGCCAGTCTGGTTTCAAAGGACCAGCTGGCAGCAAGACAGCATCAGGCGATTTCCCAATACCGCCTGAAAGTACGTCAGGCTCAAAATTACGGGATCAGTTCTCCGGAAAGCATGACCTGTATCCAGGATATCAGACAAGCTTTTAATCTCCGGGATACTGTCCAAAGAGTACATGGCACAGCAAACGTCTCTGGATCAGGAAACAGCTTTTGTGATCCATTTTCTGGCAGCCCTGACAATAATGGGCTGTATACCCTTCAGAGAGGTGAATTTGAATTTCGTGTGGCATCTGGCAATCTGGAATACGTACCAGCCCTGGAAATGACCATCATAACCTCTTATCCAAAAGTAGAGTTTGTGTATACCGGCACCCCCAATTATGTTCCACCAAAAAAAGAGCCGGATTCCCCTGCTCTTAATGTTACCATATAAAAACTGACCCCCGGAGGCTTATGCAATCATGAAGATTGATACAAAATATTACGGCGAAATTGATTATACAAAAGATGAACTGGTTGTATTTCCAGATGGTTTATTTGGTTTTTCCCAGTACCATGACTATCTTCCCCTCTCTATGGAGGAAGATGACAGTTCCCTGCTGATATTGCAGTCTGTAGACGAACCTTATGTAGCCTTTTTTCTCATCGATGCAGCAGCACTCTTTCCTTCTTATTCACCGGTTCTTCTACCGGAAGAATTATCCTTTCTGGAAGTAAATTCCAGTGATGAATTATCCTATTATGTCATATGTGCTGTAAAGAAGGATTATCTGGATGGAACCGTCAACTTGAAATGTCCTCTTGCCATTAATCCGGATACCCGCAAAGGGATCCAGGTGATCTTATCCAACGCTGACTATGATTACCGCCATACCTTACGTTCTCTTCTTAGTAAAGAGATAAAGGAACAGGACACTAAAAAAGGAGATAAATAGCCATGCTGATACTGAAACGTAAAAAAAATGACAGTATCCTGATCGGGAATGACATACGCATCACTGTACTTGACTGCGACAATGGATCTGTCAGCCTGGCTATAAATGCCCCGAAGCATATTTCTATTTTGCGGGAAGAATTGACAGAAGCAGAACGCAGCAACCTGGATGCCTTATTATCTGATACAGATTCACTGCGCTCTATTGAAAAAGGACTGAATTCTTATATGAAGAAATAGACCATAAGCTTAATGACCCGCAAACGGGTGAATACTGATAAAATGACTCTTATCTGCTATACAAAATATCATATAGCTCTTTCAGCTGCCGGCGTACGAGAGAAAAAAACTCTCTCAGACGCCGGTAAAATAATGCTCTTTTTTCCATGCGGTTTTCCCGCTCTTCTTCTTTTAATATGTCTGATCTAAGATCCAGCGCCTGTTCATCTGTTTCCGGCCCAAATTTCCCTGTCATGCCGTAGAATACATTTTTCTCCAGTATATCAAATACCTGGAGTTCTTCTTCCTCTGTCTCCATGCTGGCACATTCTTCCCGTGTTCCAAACCACATATAGCTTAAATGCAGAAGCTTCTGCGCCAGTATATTTACTTTAAATTCCTTTAGCCGGTTCTCAAGCTCCTGAAACTGGTCTTCTTCTGCTGCTTTTCTGTAAAATACATATAAGTCTGTCAGATGGCGTATCTGCAGATGTCCTGTTACATATAGGTAAGCAGACTGGATCATCAGATAGACTAGCTGGTCTATGGCATTCCATTCATAAATGTAGTTACCATTTTCTTTCAGGAAAGCACGCTGGAGCAGCTTTTCCATCCCCCTCTGGTATACCTGGGTTTTAAAAGGAAAGGTATGATAGATCTCCACAGAAAAGCGACCTGGTATACGCATCTTTTCACCCACTCCCGGATAGAGAGTATCCGTTTCGTAGCCTATATTGACCAGATAGCCTTTTGCAAAAAGATAATCTTCCGGGTCAAGAAAAAAAAGCTTCAGAGAGCTTTCCCCTGCCATTTCCTCCCTTGGATACAGCTGTCTGCGGCTGCTGGAGGAAAGGACGAGTACCGGGATTTTTTTTAATTCCAGAAGGACCAGTATCTCCCGTTCTCCTTCTGTGCAGCTTTCGTTGAATTTCAGAATATCGCTGTAGCGCTCATAAAAGCGTGTTTTCCACCGTTCCGGCATTTTTTCATTATTTCCAAGGATTGCAAGATAGATCAGGTTTGAAATTTTGTTATAATCTGCAACCCGGAACAGCCTTTCCCAGTCCAGATTTCCATGAAGCGGCTTTAAATCATCCTGGCGCATAACAGATGCAGCCATATTTACCAGTATGCGGCCTTCATAAAAGTTTTGATTTTCCATTTAACTTCACCTGTTTTTTGATATTCTTCTGTTAAGTCCCCCATCGATCCTGCGTATCTTATCTAAAAGCTTTTCTGTTCGGCAACGCAGATCCTCAATACGCTTCTCCAGCATTTTTTCGCGCTCTGTCTTTCCTTTAAAACAGCTTTTTACATTCATTAATGGACCTTTAGCCAGATCTCGTAGATACCGGTCCCGAAGGCTGTTTCCCGCAGTCTGCAGGATGATCTGTTCTTCACAGTCTGCATGGCGCTGCAGCTGTTCTCCCCTCATATCTAAAAGAAGAGAAGCGGAGACTGTGTCGCCGCGCTCCACTGCCTCCGCCAGTTCTTCCGTCAGACTACAAACTTCTCTTAATATATTATATCTCCTTTGAAGATATATCAAAATTGTTTCCAAGTCTGCGCTCATATATTCTCCTTTAACCGAAAACACTTCGTTCTCTCACAATATGCTGATCGCCGGAAATCTTTCCTGCCTGGTTAAATGCATCTCTTAATTCAGAAAGTATGTGGCTGATCCTTGGAATCTCTTCTGCCCTGCGTTCCCTTCCTGCTTTAACACGGCTGATATCATAGATCAGGTACTCATAGATACGTTTCAGATCCTTGCTGATGGGATACTGCATATCCAGTATCTGTATTAAATACCGGACGATCCGTCCTGTTTTTTCGAGACATTCTTCAAAAGTCTCATATTTTTTATCCTCAAGTGCGATCTGTGCCATTTTCAGACGTTTCACTGCTTCATCATACAATAAAAGCAACAACTCCAGATTGCTCATAGAATAGATCGTACTTTCCTTGTACTGCTTAAACTTTTCATACATGCTTTCTTACCCCCATCAGCCACCTAACTGTGACAGGTAGCTGGACTGTGAATTCATCTGATTGATCAGCCTTTCCATCTGCGTAAACTGACTGATATAACGGTCCTGCTCAGTTGACAGCTGGGACTGCAGGTTTGTGATGGTTTCCTGCATATCCTTTAATTCTTTATAAATACTGTTGTTAGTCAGGGTCAGGCTTAGTTTTTCAGATCCTGCCTCTTCAATAAGCACACCATA